>Ga0065707_10000513_pt1 | contig 47899 bp, 48 predicted proteins | sample SwiRhicommuniRL3_FD_59094 | JGI IMG/M metagenome (GOLD analysis project Ga0065707, IMG submission 59094) | Switchgrass rhizosphere bacterial communities from Rose Lake, Michigan, USA - RL3 v2 (version 2) | ecosystem: Host-associated > Plants > Roots > Rhizosphere > Soil | place: East Lansing...
CTTTTGGAATGGGTATTCCATATTTTGAAAAAATTGTTTTTGACTGATATTCGTGGAGTTTCATGCCTTTTCCCTTAAACGGATTTGAAACGCACGGGCATTATACCACCCTCATTTTTTGGCAAGCATGGCCTGAAATCACCTATTAATGTATTGTTCGCCCTATTTTTGGATATAACATTTTATGGTATCCTTCTTTTCCCGCTATGAAACATTTGCTTGGAATACGAATTTTCCTCAAGCCCTATTTTTGGCAAATCCTGCTGACACTCCTCATGCTGTTGATCCTCACCGGACTCAGCCTCGTGGTGCCTCGCATCATCCGCTCCGTGATTGATGATGGATTGGCGCGCGGCGCGTCGAGATACCTGCTCCGCTCCGCGCTTCTTCTCCTGGGACTTGGGCTTGTCTCCGCGATCTTGAATCTGGGCAACCGCTATTGGTCGGAGTGGATCGCGGCGCGTGTAGGTTATGACCTGCGCAATCGCATGTATGACCACATCCAATACCTGCCTTTCACGTATCACGATCATGCCCAGAGCGGACAATTGATCTCACGCTGCATCGAAGATGTCCGTTCGATAGAACGGTTTGCAGGCGGCGCGGTCACTGACCTTATTCGTTTTATCCTGCTTGCGATTGGCATCATTTCCATCATGCTGACGGATAATACAAAACTCGCGATCATCTCATTGTTGCCAATGATTCCTTTGGTGATGATGACCTCCAGTTTTGGGACGAAGATCGGCAAGCTATTTTTTGCCGTGGATAACGCCGTGGGTGATGTCTCAAACCGTTTGCAGGAGAATGTGGTTGGCGTACAGGTTGTTCGGGCGTTTGCGCGGGAGGGGTATGAAGTAAAACGTTTTGAAACCGCCAATCAACAAGTCTTCCAAACCTGGGTCTATGTGATCGATGAGTGGGCGAAGATCATGCCGACCACCAATTTCCTGACGACCATCAGTGTCATCTTGATCCTGTGGTTTGGCGGACAAATGGTTATGAATGGCACATTGACGGTTGGCGAGATCGTGGCGTTCAATGCCTATATTTTGATGCTGGCTGAACCTGCCCAACAATTGACCGGTCTCGTCAATGCGGGTGGGGAGGCTGCGGCGGGTGCGCAACGTGTCTTTGAAGTGCTGGATACAAGGCCTGCCATTCAATCTCCAAAGGATGCGGTGAAACTTGAACTACTGCGAGGGCAGGTGGAGTTTTGCGATGTTGGTTTGAAATACCAGGATGAGAGAACAGCCTCGTTGAGTGGGATCAATTTGCAGGTCGAGCCGAACCGCATCGTCGCGTTGATCGGGCAAACAGGGTCAGGAAAAACCTCGCTCGTGAACCTTATCCCGCGCTTTTATGACGTTACCGAGGGAAGCGTGCTGGTAGATGGGGTAGATGTCCGTGAGATGGATTTGGTGTCCTTGCGAAAACAAATTGGCATTGTATTGCAGACTTCGCTGCTGTTCTCGGATACGATCCAGGCGAATATTGCCTACGGCCATCCCGAGGCGACCATGGATGAGATTATCGCAGCCGCCAAAGCCGCGCAGGCCCACGAATTTATTGAAAGCTTTACGAATGGATATGACACAATTGTGGGTGAACGCGGCGTGACGCTTTCAGGAGGTCAACGGCAGCGTGTTGCGATTGCGCGCGCGTTACTCATGAATCCGCGCATTTTGATATTGGATGACTCAACTTCTTCTGTGGATACGCAAACGGAAAAGCTGATCCAAGCCGCGCTGGATGCGTTGATGGAAGGACGTACGACTTTTGTGATTGCGCATCGCCTCAGCACAGTACGCCGCGCAGATATGATCCTGGTGATGGATAAAGGTCAGATTGTCGAACGCGGCACTCATAATGAATTACTCGCCCGCAGCGGCTTATATAAAGAGATCTATGATTTACAGTTGATTGATCATGCGAAGTTTGCAGAAGAAATGGAAGAGTTGCAAGAACTTGAAACATCGGATGCCGAAGGAGATTCTCACGCTCTTGGCTAAAGAAAACCGCTGAGATATATAGACACAGAGTTTATTTTGTTTTTTCTCTGTTGCTAAGACTAAACCATGACTACAAAAATTGTTCCTCCAACCTTCATTACCCAATCAGAAGACCTGCTTGATAAGGGCTATGACCCGAAAGTTGCGCGGGGATTGTTGCAATTTCTGAAGCCCTATTATGGACAGATGTTGATTGCTCTGATCTTCATGATCATCGTCACCGCTGCATCGGTATCAGGGCCATATTTCGTCAAGCTTGCCATTGATGAGGGAATGGCGAAACAGAATCTTGTCGCTTTGAGAAATATTGTTTTGATCTATTTGGTTGTTTCCGTCATTCAAGTAGTAACCAATATCTTCCGCGTACGGCTTATGTCGCGTGTCGGACAACATATTTTGTATGACGTCCGCATGAAGATGTTCAATCATCTTCAGCAACTTTCATTGAGTTTCTACAATCGCTATAGCGTGGGACGCGTCATTACGCGTGTTATCAATGATGTAGGTACCTTGCGTGAATTTGTCACCTGGGCCACTCTTGCCATTGTCCGGGATGTGCTTGCGATTATCGGCATACTCATCGCCATGCTCACCCTGAATTTGCGCCTTTCCCTCCTCACCTTTACGGTGTTGCCCCTGATGGTAATTGCAACCATCCTCTTTCGTCAGGCCGCGCGACGCAACTATCGCAAGGTCCGCGCGGCGGTCTCGTGGACCAACTCCGTCCTTGCAGAAAACGTCAACGGGGTACGGGTCGTCCAGGCTTTTTCGCGGCAATCGCATAATTTTGCAAACTTTAGGGATTATGTCAATCGCTATTTTTTGGAGAGAAGTCTGGATGCGGCGAAGGTCGCTTCCATTTTCACGCCGATTGTGGATGTGCTTGGCGCGATCGCGACTGCACTGGTTGTTTATATCGGTGGAACAGCGGTCATGGGCGAGTCAATCACCGCAGGCGTGCTGATCGCGTTTGTCCTTTATATCGACCGACTCTTTGATCCCATCCGCGATTTGAGTCGCCGCTTCGATACGCTTCAATCCACCATGGCAGGCGGAGAGCGAATTTTGGAATTGATCAATACGCCCGTCGAGGTTCGAGATGCAGAAGATGCCTGTGAAATGGGAGCAATTCTTGGCGACGTCCGATTCGAAAATGTCTCCTTCCATTATTCCGATGATCCAGCCTTGGTCCTGGATGATATGGACCTGGATGTCCGCGCGGGGGAAACAGTCGCGCTGGTGGGGGAAACGGGCGCGGGCAAAACCACGATCGTCAAACTGCTGACCCGATTCCATGATCCGACGGCAGGCTGTATCCGCGTCGACGGCGTTGACTTGCGGACTGTGACTCAGGGTTCGCTTCGCAAACAAATGGGCATGGTGCTGCAAGATCCGTTCCTGTTCAATGGCTCGGTGAAGGAAAATATCTTGTTTGGTCGTCTGGACGCGACTAATGAGGATGTGATCGCCGCGGCCCAGGCTGTGGGTGCGCATGAGTTCATTATGCGCTTGAAAAATGGATACGATACCTCCGTGGAAGAAGGCGGCGCGACGTTGAGCGTGGGGCAGCGTCAATTGATCTCGTTTGCGCGGGCGTTGTTGGCTGATCCGCGAATCCTGATTTTGGACGAGGCAACTTCTTCAGTGGATACACAGACCGAACAAATTATTCAAAGTGCGCTGGCGACTCTTTTGAAAGGACGCACATCCTTTGTGATCGCTCATCGCCTTTCGACGATCACGAGCGCAGATAAGATTGTGGTCATCCACGATGGCAAGATCGTGGAGCAGGGAACGCATACGGAGTTGCTGGCAAACCAGGGGATGTATTACGAACTTTATAAAACAGGATTTCAGGAGTGAATAATCCCAAAGTCCTCTTCCGTGTCCATGCTGTTCAGCGTATGTTTGAACGCAGTATTTCTGCGAAGAGAGTTTCTCAGGCGCTTCAATCCGGGGAAACCATTGAAGATTACTCCACAGAAATGCCTGAACCAAGCCGTTTGATCTTGGGGTTTCAGGGTAAACGTCCCTTCCATGTTGTGACCTCTGAAAATCCAAAAGTAAACGAAATAACGATCATTACGGTCTATATTCCGGACCCTGATAAATGGAAAAAAGATTTCAGGAGTCGCAGATCATGATCTGCATAATTTGTAGGCAGGCTAAAACTATAGATGGGCTAACGTCTATTAAATTCGAGCGCGGCGAAATGAGATTGGTCGTGAACAGCGTGCCTGCGCGGATTTGCCCAAGTTGTGGGGAGGCTTATTTGGACGAAGGGGTCGCTGTACAATTGTTGCAAGATACAGAGAAAGTATCCAAGGCGGGAATACTCAACGTTGTGTGCGAATACAGTCCGGCAAGTGGAAAGGGCAATGTATCACGAGCTGTATAAGACAGGATATGTTGGCGCTGAAGTTTCCATCTTTTGGTATTGCTTGCGGGCTGATGATGGTTATTTGTTTGAGTCTATAATTGCGGGTATATTGGCAAAGATTATTAATTGGGCTTGATAAAGAACAGGTGTCGATATGCTAGTTTTAATTGCTCTTGGATTTGTTGCGATTGTTTTCCTGAGTCTCCTTGGTTTAATTGCTGTCACAGTCGCCCGCAGGACGCAGAAAGAAAATAGGCTTAGCCTGTTTTTCGCTTTCCTTATGGAAAAATGGCGTATCGTTGTCGGAGTTTTTGGAACAGTGATTGGTGTGTTCGCCATTTTTATTGCAATTTCCATCCACAACCAGCCTCCGGGGCCATGTACTGCCGGTCTGGTGCCTGATTCTCAAGAGCCCGCGCTGCTAGTCAGCGCGCAGGATTATTTTGCGCAGGGTGATTACGATTACGAACGCGGGGCCTGTGAGGCGGCAATCGAAGATTACACGCGCGCGATTCAATTGAATCCCAGGTTTGCTGAAGCTTATAATAATCGTGCTTATGCCCATATGGTACAACATAATTATGCGGCAGCGTTGCCCGATTTAGATAAAGCGATTGAATTGCGGCCCGACTACATCAATGCGTTGATGAACCGCGGGGATATCTACAACTATTACTACAATATCAATTACGATCTTGCCATTGCGGATTATGACCGTATCCTTCCGCTTCGTCCGCTCCCTGGTTCCCTTTGCGGTCATCGCTTGCTGGCTTTGCATCATGGTTGGGATTTGGGTGTATTTGTAGAGTTGTTTATTACAAAAGGATTTGAAGCTGGCTGTACATAAGAACGCGTCGCCAGGCAATAATGTTATCATTGGCATATGAAACAGTGCGCTTGCCTGTTTATTTTTATTATCGTGGTAGCCTGTCAACCATCACCTCCTTCTTCGTTGCCAAGATCCACTGCTCATCCTATTGTTGAAACACCAACTCCTTCCCCTGTCCCGACAATTACACTAACGCCATCTCCAACACCAACGATTGAAGAGTTGATCTTTCCTTATACCATTGAGGGACTCCGTCACCATAATTTTCAAGGCGGGAAGATCCATATCCTTTCCACACTTGATGACGAAAATCAGTTTTATACCAGCTACCTGATTGACTATCCCAGTGATGGATTGACAATTACAGGCGTGATGCAGATTCCTGTGGGGGAGGGCCCTTTCCCCGTGATCGTGATGAACCATGGATTCTTTAGTCGTAGCGTTTTTCACTCCGGCGACGGCACTGATCGCGCTTCGCCCTATCTGGCCGAACATGGATATATCACTCTTGCCTCGGATTACCGCAGTTGGGGAGAGTCGGAAATCGGCGCAAGTTTCTTTTATTCAGGACTTGTCATTGATGTGATCAACCTCATCAATGCAATCCCGTCCCTCCGGCAGGCGGACCCAAGCCGGATTGGGATATGGGGTCATAGCATGGGAGGTGGCGTGACAATGAAAGTACTTGCTGTTCTTGGCAGTCAAGATATAAATGCGAAGACAAAAATCAAAGCTGGGGTGCTGTATTCCCCCGTCAGTGCGGATGATGGAGATATCATCAATCGTTGGGGCATGGGTTGTTTTGGAGACATCAGCGAGGGAGAGCAAATTGTCGGTTGCAATTCATCGGATGTCATCCCGATCGACTTGCCGCGTAATCTTCAGGATGCCTATCGCTTCGCCGCCTCCGATGTGGAGACACTGAAGGAAACTTCACCGTTCTATCATCTGGAACTAATCAATGTTCCCGTTCAAATCCACTACGGCACGGAAGATGGAAAGTTCCTCAGCGGGACACCGCCTGAGTGGTCTGTGAAATTGACACAAGGATTGCGCGATGCAGGCAAAGATGTGGAGTTGTTACAATACGAAGGCGAAGGTCATTCTTTTATCGGTCAGCCCTGGTTCGACTTTATGGGGCGTACCTTGAGGTTTTTTGATAAGTATGTGAAATGAGAATCACGTCGTTGCGAGCATTCGCTGCGAAGCAACCTTCTCATTTCAGGTAATTTTAGAATTGCATGCAGCTATGAGATTGCTTCGTCGTGGCGCTTACAGCGCCGCTCCTCGCAACGACATCTCAGGAGATTATCAATGAACAACATCCGTCCACATTTGACCATGCTCACCGAAGACCAAACGCAGGACATCCATCAGTACACGATGAAACTCCTCGCGACGACTGGCGTGCGCGTGGATTCGCCCTCAGCGGTGGAAATGCTCACGAAAAAAGTGGGCATCTCGAACGTCGACGGAAGAACGGTGCGGATTCCTGAGGAGCTCGTTGAGTGGGCGCTCAAGGTTGCACCGCGTCAAATCCAGATCTATGATCGGCGTGGGAATCCTCAATTCACCATCGGTGGTGCCGAGGATCGGACACGCTTCGGGATCGGCGTCACAGCCTTGTATTATCAGGAGCCGGAAACGGATACGCCGGTCTTGTTCCAGCGCAAGCACATGCAGGATATGGTGCGGGTGGGAAATAAACTGCCGCACTATGACATGGTCTCGACGATCGGTATTGTACGAGATGTACCGGATTATCTGACGGACCTGATCGGAAGCCTCGAACATTTTGCGAACGGGGTCAAGCCGATGGTGTTGCTGTGTTCGGATGAGCACAAATTCGATGATGTGCTGCGAATGTTTGAGACCCTGCATCAGGGTGATCTGGGCGACAAGCCGTTTATCATTCCGTATTTCAATCCCGTCTCGCCGCTGGTGATGAATGAAGGCACAGTGGATAAAATGAAGATCGCCATCGAGCGCGGCCTGCCGGTCATTATCTCCAATTACAGTTTATCTGGCGCGACTACGCCGATCACGCCGGCAGGGACAATAGCCGTTTTGCTCGCAGAGTTGCTGGCTGGCCTGGTCATCGGACAGTTATATAAAGAAGGCGCGCCGATGTTCCTGGGGATGTTGCCCGTTTATCTGGATATGAAAACGCTGCTTAACTTTTATGATCCACAAAGTATCCTGGTCAGCCTGGCATGCGCGGAAATGATGGCGCATTACGGCATTCCGCATTGTGGGACCTCCGGAAGCGGAACCGGCTGGGGCATGGATCTGCTCGCCGCGGAAACTTACTGGATGAATACTCTCATGTTCTCGCTCACGAAAGGCGGCATCGCGCCCTTCGTCGGCGATACGCTCGGGTCGAAGGCGATCTCGCCGCTAACATTTATTTACTGTCACGAAATTATTGATCAGGCGTTACGCTTCGCTGGCGGTTTTCAATTGGATGATGCCAACGTCGGCCTGGATGAAATCCATAAAGTTGGGCCCGGCAAGGGATATGTTTCGGCCCCAACGACTCTTAAGAAATATAAAAACGGTTATTATGTCAGCCCAATCTTTCCGCGTTGGAGCATGGAGAAGTGGATCGCAGCCGGTCAGCCACCTGCGCAAAAACGACTGAGCGATTATGGTATCGAGTTCTTGAAGGATCTGCCGGTTCCCGACGATCACGACGAGTTGATCGGCAAGGGAGAAGAGTTTATTAATTCACTGCCTGTGAAATAATTGGAAAGGAATCGAATTGTCAGGTTTTCATCTCGCTCAGATCAATATTGCCCGGATGCTCGCATCCATTGACGACCCAATCATGGCTGAATTTGTGCCTCAATTGGCTCCGGTCAACGCATTAGCTGACCAGACCCCTGGATTTGTCTGGCGGCTCCGAACAGAGAGCGCCACGCCACCAGCCTCAAGGTTTATGACGATGACATGATCATCATCAATCTAGCAGTCTGGGAAAGCTTGGGTGCACTGCGGGAGTTTGTCTATAAAAATGCGCACCACGGGGTTTTACGGGATCGCAAGCGCTGGTTTGAAAAAATTGATGTTCCTTACTATGATATATGGCGACTCGGTTTATGCATTCTCATTCAAAAATGTGTTTCCTGAGCCAGTAGCCGATTAACCAATCCCTGGTTTGGTTACCGTCTCAGAACTCATAAAGGTTGGAAAATGAAATCGAGAAAAGAATTAAATAGGGAATACTTGGAGCGGCCAAAGCCAGCGGGGGTTTTCCAGGTAAAAAATATCGCAAATGGCAAGGTGTTATTGGGGAGTAGTTTGAACTTGGATGGCGCGCTGAATGGCCACAGGTTCATGCTGAAGACTGGCAGTCATAGAAATAAAGCTCTGCGGGAGGATTGGAATGAGTTCGGCGCGGACAAATTCGTCTTTGAAATTCTTGAAGTCGTCCAGGTCAGGGAGGATCCCAATTTCAACTTAAGCGACGAATTGACGCTCCTGGAGATGATCTGGCTGGAGAAACTTCAACCGTTTGGTGAAAAGGGATACAACCTGAATGACAAGATCCGTCAGGCGTAGACGACAGTCCTTTCTTCGTGACAAACGACACGTGACTTTTAACTCTTGGAGCCGTATATTAATGTAGGATTATCGTCGATCTCTTACATCAGAAAGGAGAATTTCCATGACCGGAAGAATATCCATTCTCAAATTTCTGCTTACTATACTAGTTGGAACGCTCTTGGGGGGATTGGTTCTGGGCCTATTTGGATTTCTGTTGGCTGGCAAAGAGGGATTCCTCAACATGGCGATCTTGGGACTTGTCATTGGATTCTTTGGCGCTTTAATCCTGAGATTTGCTGTGCTGCTTCAATCTTATGGCTTGGATACCTTTGGAAAAACGAGGGTAAAAAATCTCGAATACGGATGGTTTGTCAAAACGCGTGATGATACCAAAATGAAATCGAAGTAAGCAAAGGTAGTATCGGGAAGAGCTTAGCGTCAATTTTTAAAGTATTGATTGACATAGATTGAAGAGATAATAGTTTTGGTGAATGTCACCATCCTATTAGTTTAACTAGCATTTTATTTCCTCCAACTGCACTCAAACTGACAACGAGCGGCATCACCGGCATCACGTAAAGGAGTCTTGCATCCACAGCCATATACGCCAGACTAATGGCAACAATACTTCCCCACATGGGCCAGGTCAGAACGGCTTTTTTTTGTAGCCCTACAAACGCCAGAGTCAACAAGATTGCCTGCAGGATCATGATCAGATAATCGTAACGTTTTACAGGGCGGCCATAGGCCTCTGCAACTTTCCAGTCGAACCACAGCGGGAAAAACCGATAAGCTGATAAGAAAACATATTGTGCCGGGTGAGCTTTGATAATTTGTAAGGCTTCGTCCCGGTAAATGAGATCCATCTCGGCCTCATTTTCATCACCGCGCAGATCAGTGCGCCGGGAGATTAAATCCTTGATGGCCTGAGCCGCCTCCTCCGGACCTACATAACGAAAATAGGGATTTTTCCCGATCATATAGTTATGCCGATACAAGTTGTAGCCGGTCAAGCTGGAGCCAAGAATCGGTCTACCCAGAGAAAGGCGATTCCGGATCAACCAGGGTGCCATCATAAGAATTACCAGACCGGAAATGAGTAGGGCAGGTCGGATGATATCCTTTGGCTTCCAGTGTTGACGCCAGCATTCAATCGTCTGCCCGCCGATCAAGAGCAATGCAATGACAAGCGTTGCCGACCGCGATAGGACTGCAAGGCCTAATACTACTCCAGCAAGGATCCAATGAAGAGTAGATCGTGTCTTTCTCGCGCGTAGGGTAAAAAGGATCCCAAGCGTTGTACAAAGTGTTGCGAACAGGTCACCGGATACTTGTGGAATTAACTCAAGAGCAGGTAGATAGATTACCCATAAAAAAGAAGTTATGACTGCTGAGCGCGCGTCCGCCCATTCGCGAGTCAAAAAATATAAGGATAGAAGAATCGCGAGGTAAATAATTGCTTCAACGAGCTCAGCAACCCACAAGGATTCTTTTCCAACCCAGGCAGCCATCGTAAACAGGAAAACTGGAAGGGGTTCACGCATTGCTGTTATCTGATTGGATGGTCCACAAAATGGAAAGTATTGTGTCAGACATAAGCTGTATCCATGACCATGAATGAGGTTCAGCGCAATTACCCACCAGGAATCGGTCTCGCCTGATTGTAGGGAAGGTGGGTGATTTGCCATGGAGATGACTGATAGTAGTATTCCCAAAACAAGGATAATTCCAACAGCATGGGATGGATAAGCATCTATCAGATTCGAGATCCGAGTGGGGGCATGAAGGTTGGGAGATTGACCGGGTTGAGTCAGGTTCGTTTTCTTATTTGGCATATGAGGTATTTTGATCTTTTGAAAGTGTTCTGACAGATGAGAGCTTTGAAGATAAGTCTTACTAGGGGTTTCCCTATATTGACGGAGCCAGAACCCCATGATAAACTCTAAACATCTTATTCTCTCACGAAAGGAGGCCTGTGCCAATGAAATCCATCACTGTATCCATCAAACATGTATTGAGCGCGCCTCCTGCAGGTGTAGTTACGACCTAAGTCGTTCTACATGATGTTGTTATCAACCGCAGGCGTGTCTCGCCCTGCGGTTTTTATTTAAGCCTTAAGCAGACCTGACAGGTCGCCGCAGGGAATCTGAGTTGCGTTAGCTGTCATCCTCATATATCCATGCGGTTGACCACGACGCGCAGAAGATTTGTCAGGTCTTTCGCTACAGAAGGTAAGTTCCAAAAATGAATACGGATGATTACATTAATTTGTTTGACGAATTAGATAATGATGAACAAACGGAAAACTTTCTAAATAAGGATAAGCGCCGTCAGCGGTTCCCGGAAAGACACTTCAAATATGTGCGTGAGGCAAACTCCGGTTTTCTAAAAGGGCAGGATGACTCAAGTCGCAACTTCAACTTTACCTATTCGGCTGCGCGTTTTGAAGAGTGGTGGCTGCTTGAGTCTCTGGGAGATTTCTATGAGCATCAGTGGATCACAGATGTCCTGATGCGCATCAAGGGCGGCAAGGAAGCTTCCGTGTACCTCTGTCGTTCGGGTCCTGCGATCGAAGCGCCGCTGGTTGCCGCGAAGGTCTATCGTCCGCGCTCCCTGCGGAATCTCAAGAATGATTCACAATACCGGGCAGGACGTGTTGATCTGGATGAGAGTGGCAATGCCATTGTAAAAGATGGCGATCTGCATGCGATGGAGAAGCGCACAAATTACGGTGAAGAACTCCGCCACCAATCTTGGATCGCATATGAATTCCAAACGCTGGAAACGCTCCATGCTGTGGGTGCAGATGTCCCCAAGCCTCATTCTATGGAGAAGAATGCCATCCTGATGGATTACATCGGGGATTTAGGCAATGCCGCGCCGACTCTCAACTCTGTTAGTCTTGACTCTGACGAAGCCAGACCTCTCTTTGAACGGGTCATTCGGAACATTGACCTGCTCCTGTCCAACGAGCGGATCCACGGAGACCTGTCCGCCTACAACATCCTCTACTGGGATGGCGATATTACGCTGATCGATTTTCCTCAGGTTGTTCCACCTGAAGCCAACCCCTCGGCCTGGACGATTTTCCTGCGGGATGTGACGCGCATCTGTCAGTATTTCAATTCTCAAGGCATCCGATCGAATCCCCGCAAGCTGGCCTCCGAACTGTGGACCTCGCATGGGCACAAAATTATCAAGGAGGTCGATCCACGCGACTTGGATGCTGACAATGAAGAAGATAGGCATTTGTGGGAGAAGCAGAAAGCGGTCAAGTAAGTCAAGTAAGGATCAGCCCAACAGACAACCGTTGGGCTGATTGGCTATATGCTATTTCATATGGATGATCGGTAACTTTTTGATGATTCGAGATTTACTTTGCAATTCAAGTACCCCAGGCTAGCGCCGGATGGTGAGTCTGTTGAGCGGGTGGAAACGCAACAGGATAGAATTATTCGAGTTCATATCCTTTCACCGAAAAGTCGAGAAGTCTACTTCGAAGTCAGCAAGTATGAATTGCTCAAAGCAGCCTCCGAATATCACCGCCATAAAGAGCATTTGTCGGAGCAGTTTCAGACAGCGGAAATTACAGAAATGAAAGAGACGCTTTGCGGATCTCTTCCTGCTCATGAATATACATTTGAATGGAGGCAAGGCACACCGACAGTCATCCTTGTTGACGGGGCATGCCACAAACTATCGTATTCTTTACAAGCCCTGCTTTTCTGTAAACCTGCCAATCTTATTATCTACCGTGGGGGGCTTAACCTCCCTTGAATTTTCCCCACAATCCATAGCCCTCATTCCTTCGCTTTTCGCGCCGCTCATGCTGCTCATGGATTTGATTCACATGGTCAGCCTTTTCCTCGATCGCCGCCTCGAGCCACAAGCGACCTTTCTCCGCGGTCCCATGACTTCCCGCGCCATATGCGCCCGTCTTTGTATCATCATCCCAGGGTGGATTTGCAACGAGGGAGCCACCTTCGATCCAATCCATGTAGTAATCGGGCGTGGCGACGAAATCAGTTTCATCTACGACGCGTTCCATGTGGCATAAATCTGGTCGTAGATGAAGCAGAAAAGCGGTCTCCAATTCACAGGCATGACCCATCCCGCCGATCGGTGAGGTACGATATTTTTGCAACGCCTCTGCCCCAATCCTGCCCGAGGTGTGAAGCCACGTGGTCGCGCAGAAAATCCTGCGATGACGTTCGCCAGCATACTTTACTATGTTGACCAGGAACGAAGTGTTGCCGCCGTGTCCGCTCATTAGATAAAAACGGTCAAAGCCCCGTGCCACAAGGACATCGATCACAGCCAGCCAGAAATCTTCGAAGGCTCGTCCGCCTGCATTCATCGTCGCCGCGAATGATGAACGATGCGTGCTGACTCCATAGGGCATAACAGGTAGTGTAAAACTGCGCGTAGGCAACAAGGCAGCTGTACTTTTTGATATCGCTTCTATAATGATCGTATCCACAGAGAGGGGCAGATGGAATCCATGTTGTTCGGTATGACCAATTGGAATCAAGATCACTTTGCCGCGTTCGGAGTCAGGAGGGATTTGGAAATTTGGTGAATCATGTGATGGATGAGGCAGACGTAAATAGGATGAAGAAAGTCCATTCATAAAAAACGATTGGGGATCAATCCCAGCGGGTGCGAGACAATAGATGCGCGAAAACCCATCGTCCCGTAAGCTATCCAATAGATTGGAAATATACTGAAATAAAATTGGTTCTGGGATTTCAAGGCCACTGCCGCACCAACCGAAGGGAAATGCTGGCAGGAGTCCAATTCGAAGCGGATTGCTTAACTGCTCAGCGAGCAACTTCAAATCATAGCCGGAGCCGAGTGGAAGCACAAGTGGTGTATCACGCGGAAGTTCCGCGACCGCATCCCAAGTCATCTCATCGTAATTGAAGAAAGTCGTCATTGGAAACCTCAACTGAAATTTGCGTTTTGCGTATAGCCAAGATATTACTATTACAATAATTTTATATTTATCTTCTTAAAGAGAAAATAGCGCAAACTCCGATGCATACTTTACCAAGCCATACGCCATATCGCCACAGTTTGAAAAGCGGATAACCATAAACGCATCATCCAGGCCATACTCATTCTGCATACAAAAGCTGCTCGCCTTTTCAAAACCGAAGCGTTGATAATATTTCGGATTGCCCAACACAACGCAATAGTCATATCCAAGTTCTTTGCAGAGCCGCAATCCTTCACGGATCAATCCAGAGCCAATTCCCTGTAATTGAACCTCAGGAAGCACAGCTACAGGGGCAAGGCCAATCCCTTTTGCCTTGCTCGGTGGGGTAGTGGTAACTGGACTAAATAGAATGTGACCCAACACCCAATCATCGTTTGCAGCGACCAACGCAATGATCCGTTTATCATTTGCGCGCAATGCATCGACAAGTTTGCTTTCAGCCTCCATGGGGAATGCTGCGCGCAAAATTTCTCTGACCTGCTCGATATCTTTGGATTCTTCGTGACGAAGTTTGAAATCCATTTTTACCTCGGTAACAGATACCAATCCAGAAATCGTTCCATGCGTTCGTAGACATCCTGCAAATTTTCGCGCCGCAGGAATCCATGTGGCTCGTCATCATAGGTTTTGTATTCAAAGACTTTATTGTGCTGCTTCAATGCTTCCACCCATTCTTCGGAGGCTTCGGGTGGGACGATCGTATCGAGCAATCCGTGCAGGATCAGCATTGGCTTCTGAACATTTTTCACATCGGTAATCGGTGAGCCTTTTAGATAGAAGCCGGTATTTGTAGCAGGATGACCCAAAAAGATTTCTGTATACAGGCGTAATCGTTTTTCGCACAATGCCCACGAACTGACTAGATTCGAATCTCCGTATTTTGAAACGCCACAGGCGAAAAGATATTCAGAATCACGGGACAATGAACAGATCGTCATGTAGCCGCCATAACTTCCTCCTGCGATACCAATGCTTTCAGGGCGGATTTCTTTGAAACTACGCAAAAATTTGGCACCATGCAAACAGTCCTGAGTATCGCCCACGCCCCAGTTTTCATAATTGGCGCGCTCGTATTGTTTTCCGTAGCCCGTGGAACCGCGATAGTTTGGTGCCAGATAGATATATCCCTTTGCTGTGAAGTATTGCGCAAGATCATCCCAGAAATAACCGTACTGATCCTTTGGTCCGCCATGGGGATACAGGATCGCCGCACCATTTGATTTTTCAGGGCGGTATAAAAACGCCGGGATTTCCAGGCCGTCAAAACTCTTGTAGCTGACGTTCTCTGGCGTGACCTTTTTGTTTCTTTGCATGGCAGGCGGATTTGAGAAAGTTAGTTGAGTGACTTTTTTATTGGATAGCTCCATTCGATAAAGATCGGGCGGCAGAAGCGGACTCTCGTACTCAAACGTAATAAATGATCCGTCCAGTGACCAATTGGGATTCGAATGAATGCCCGTCCCGCTTCGCAAATCAAAGATTGCACCTGTTTCTACTTCAACGAGACTCAGGTCAAACGCACCCTGCCGATTAAAAATAACCGCCAGTTGGTTCCCATTGGGCGACCATTCAAATTGAAAAACATCCTGTCCCATTTTGGTGAGTTGATGCAGGCCCTCGCCGTTCGGTCTGACGAGATAAATTTCATCGCGTTCGGTTTCCTGTGCGATGAAGGCGATCCATTGTCCATCGGGTGACCATTTCGCCGATAATGCCCGAATGGAAGGTTTGCCGTAAAGCGTAATGGACTTGCCTGTTTCTATTTCGAGCAAAACAAGATCCAGCCGGTTCAAATCATCGAAGCGGCGCAGAGTGTAGACGATGAATCTTCCATCTGGCGAGGGACGCGCATCCCAGTGATCGCCAACCGTGTCAGTGGTTAAAGCGCGGGGCCAGCAGCCCTCGATATCCGTAAGGAGCAATTGGTCTGCCCCGTTTCGTTCAACCGAGACAATCAATCCGTGGGAATCAGGCATAAAGCGCGGGCTACTGGCGGAGGTGGCAAAGTCTGTGATCTCTCTTGGCAGGGCTCCTTCGCGTGGCACGAGATGAACATGGCCTTTGATACAGAACGCAAGCCACTTCCCATCGGGCGACCAGGCGGGAATCTCGTCATCCCAGTAGGCCGCGAGCGGGCGGTCGGTCGTGATTCGGGCGGGCCAACTTCCCTTTAACGGAAGCAGGTAAACATCCGAGAGAGACTCGCCATCTTTGATATAGGCTATGGTTTTCCCGTTGGGTGAAAGCGCGTGAGAGCGGATCCGCTCTAAGGAAGTCAAAAGAGATAATTTCCAGCCCTCAGGAGGTTTGAGATCGGGCCGTTTGAGCGAGGGCCATCCATTGCGTTCATACTTCTCAGTGAGTTTGATCGGCTTATCCATGAGTTCCCTTTTTAAGTGCAAGTATAGTCAATAATTTGATGAAATGTCTATTCCCTGCGCCGAAACTAAAGTAAAATTTTTAATTATGCGTGTTTGGAGGATCTTATGTTATCAAATACATCGCGGTGGTTCACTTATCTTACTGGATTGCTTTATGCAATCCTTGGTTTTTTACTTTTCTTTTTGCCTGAACACTTCGCACCCGTCTTTGCCTGGAAGGTCACGCCGTTTATGACCATGACCATTGGCGGCTGGTGTATTGGAAATGCCTGGCTGGCATGGATCACTGCCCGCCGCTGGCAGTGGAGTCTCGTTTATAGTGCGCTCCTTTATTTGTGGTTGTTTGGCTTGGGTGAGTTACTTGTACTTTTCAATTTCCGCGACAAACTGGTTCTTGTCCATCCGATTGCGTGGCTGTACTTTGTCACACTGATCGTCAACGCGCTTACGGCAATCATCGGTTTCATTGATTGGCTACGTATTCGTCCCAAGCTGGCATCCTCGAACCCGGCGTTTAGCATGGGCCAATATGCAGCAACAGCTGCATTTATTATTTTTGTTGGCTTTCTGGGTTTATATGGATCAACGGCAAAGGCCGGCTCGCCCGGCACGAACGGTGGCATCTTTCCTGAAATCATGTCGCCTTTCACTTTGCGAAGTTTTGGAGTGTTTTATCTCACGCTTTCACTGGCAGTCATTCCATATTTATGGAATCGAAACCTCAATGCCATTCTTCATCACTCAATCGCTTCTTATGGATTAATCGTGTTCATTACGATTGCCGCCTTTGTTTATCTTCGTCTCTTTGATTTTGCAGCCAAGCCGGGTGGGCTTCTATATTTCATTGCTTATCTGGCCGTGGGCATCCCTTTGATCTCCGTCTTTCGGAACCTCGGAACAGGCGTATATGCCTAATGGACATTACCAGCCTGCAGAACCCGCGTGTCAAACATATTGTCAAATTGCGTGACGACAAACGTCAGCGCAAGCAGGATGGATTGATGTTGGTCGAGGGAGTTGATGAGATCCAGCTTGCGCGATCTGCAGGATATCAGCCACAAACGCTCATTTCCGCGCCCGAACTGACTTCGCGTAATATAGAGGGAATCTCTACTGAAAACATTACTGTCAATCGATTGGTCTTCGAGAAGATATCCTATCGAGAAAACCCGGATGGCTGGCTGGCAGTCTTTCCCATTCCATCTGCCTCGCTCGAAGATTTGAAATTAAATGACGTGCCTCTTGTGATCATTGCCGAATCGATTGAGAAGCCTGGTAACCTCGGCGCTATGCTCCGCACGGCGGATGCGGCTCACGTAAACGCGGTCCTGGTCTGCGACCCGCGCGTTGACGTATGGAATCCAAATGTAGTGCGCGCCAGTCGTGGTGCAGTATTCAGCGTGCCAACTATCGAATGCGATAACGCGTCGGCATTGGAGTGGTTGCGATCGAGAAAGATCCAAGTACTCGCCGCGACACCATCCGCTGAGACAGTATATTCTGATATCAATTTGCGCGAGTCTGTTGCCATCGCGGTCGGTACGGAAGACAAGGGGCTGACCGATTTCTGGATGTCCAACGCGGACGTGAAGGTCAGAATCCCGATGGTGGGCAGGGTGAATTCGTTGAACGTGTCCGTTTCCACCGCGTTGATTGTGTACGAAGCAATCAGACAAAGAAGCCATCCTCAATAACACCCAAATGAACTATTGTCGGTTTGCCGCCATTCAATGTCGGTTTGTACGGAAGCTAATGAGGGTGGAATGGTGTATAAAATCAGACAATAATGGTATGATTTCAGCAGACAGCGATATAACCATAACCTTGTTCGTCATGATCGAGAGGAGAAGAAGATCTTCTGCTCCTGTGAAATCATCCTATACGCCATGCTAGTCAATGCAGCTCAATAATGAAATCGCTATTACGCCTCTTGGTTGTTGAAGATTCCGAAGATGATGCCGAACTCGTCCTGCGAGAAATCAAACGCGGTGGGTATACGATTGAATTTGAGCGTGTAGAAACAAGATCAGATATGCTGCTGGCCCTTGCGCGAGGTTCATGGGATATTATCCTATCGGACTATACCATGCCAAACTTTAGCGCGATGGCGGCTCTTGAAACATTACAGGATAGCGGTCTTGATATTCCCTTTTTGGTGGTCTCCGGCACCATCGGTGAAGAGACCGCGGTCACAGCTTTGAAGGCAGGAGCACATGACTTCCTCCTCAAAGGCAAACTGGCACGGTTGATCCCAGCCATTGAACGCGAACTGCGTGATGCGGAAACAAGACGCTCGCGGCATGAAGCGGAACTTCGATATAAGCTTCTGGTGGAACAACTTCCCATCGTCGTCTATGTGAACCCGCTCGACAAGATGAGCAGCACCACCTACGTCAGCCCTCAAATCCAGACCATGCTCGGTTATATGCCTGAAGAATGGTTGTCTGATCCTGAATTCTGGCAGAAAAGGATTCACCCAGATGACCGCGAGGCGGTGCTGGCGAATGTGGAGCGGAGTGATCTAACCGGTACAGCCTTTGACATGGAATATCGGATGCTGGCACGTGATGGACATGTGGTCTGGTTCCAAGATCAGACCGTTCTTGTTCGAGATACCCATGGACAGCCGCTCTATTGGCAGGGCCTAAAGATCGATATTACCAAGCGCAAGCAGGCGGAAGATGAAATTCTAAAATTGAATGCCGAATTGGAGCGACGCGTAGAGGAACGCACAGAGGAACTGGAGCGTGCCCTGCGCGCCAAGGATGAATTCCTGGCCAATATGAGTCATGAGCTGCGTACACCCCTCAACGCGATTCTCGGCCTCTCGGAAAGTCTGATGGAACTGGTGGCTGGTCCGCTCAATGAGAAACAACACCGATATGTTGGGATGATCAGCGAAAGCGGAAATCACCTCCTGTCGCTGATCAACGATATTCTTGACCTTGCGAAAATCGAAGCCGGTCAGATCATTCTAAACATAAATGAGGTGGATCTTAAACAAGTCTGTCAGGCCAGCCTGCGAATGATCAACGAATTGGCGCATAAAAAGAATCAGCAGGTGACCCTGGAGATCGAGGATGAGATTGGCCCGGTCTGGACAGACGAACGCCGTCTCAAACAGATCCTGGTAAACCTGTTGAGCAATGCTGTTAAGTTCACGCCCGAAAACGGAAAGCTTGGTCTTGAAGTTCAAGCGGACAGTGAAGAAAAAAGAATCATGCTCACGGTCTGGGATAATGGCATTGGGATCAGTGAAAGTGATCTGACGCGTTTGTTCCGTCCCTTTATGCAATTGGATTCTGGCCTGGCGCGCGAAGTTACAGGGACGGGTCTTGGTCTGACATTGGTTGCACAGATGGTACGCCTGCATGGAGGTAGTGTGGCAGTGGAGAGCGAGCCCGGGCAGGGCAGTCGCTTTACTGTGATCTTGCCGTGGGATCCGGCGCTGGCAACCGATGCTATGCTGCGATTGAAGAGTACCGGAAAGTTTCGGGCGATCAAGTCCGATGCAAAAGATAGACCGATCATTCTGCTGGTTGAAGATACCAAAGAAGTGACCATGATGATCGTGGATTACCTGGAAATGGCTGGGTATCAAATCATCATCGCCGAGGATGGCCTCAGCGGCATAGAACGGGCCAAGAAAAAACACCCCGCGCTTATCTTGATGGATATTCAAATGCCGGGCATGGATGGGCTGGAAGCGACCCGGCAACTGCGTGCTGACTCTGATTTCCGAACGGTTCCCATAATCGCTCTGACCGCACTAGCGATGCGCGGTGACCGTGAACGCTGCCTGGCAGCCGGTGCCACCGATTACCTTGCAAAGCCAGTCAGCTTGAAGAAACTGGTACAGATGATCGAAGAGTATCTATTGCGCTGAGTGGAGCAATCGCCAGTTCAGAATTCCATGACACTATCCAGCCCGCGGTGAAGGCCGATCAGCGGGCCCACCTTTCGGATAGCGAGAAGCGCGCCATTCACATAGGGTTCGGCGCTGGTGCCCGATTCATGACGCAGGATCAACTTCTGGTCTGGCATTCCAAATATTGCATCCACCGAAATGACATAGCCTGGTAAACGAACCGAATGGATCTGTGACCCCTGCAGCCTTGTTCCTCGGCTCTCTTTTGGACCCTGGACTTGACCTAAAGGAACGTCGAGTTGTGACTCGCGCACTTTGGAAAGGCGGTTTGCCAATTGAAGCACCGTTCCACTTGGCACATCCTTTTTATCAGAATGAGCGTAATCGATGATCTCCCAATGCGGAATGTACCGGGCTGCAATCTCGGCAAACTTTTGAAGCAGCACTGCGGTTAGGGCAAAGTTTCCCACCGCCAAAACACCGCGCTCAACTTCCCTGGCCACCTCGTCGATCTCCTGATAATCAGCATCACTCAAGCCGGACGTACCCACCACAACTTGAGCACCGCCTCTAAGTGCAGCCAAAATATTGGATTTCGCTACGTCCGGTTTGGTATATTCCACAAAAACATCCGGTCTAGTTNGGAGTGCTCCGGATGCCGTCCCAAAGATGGGCGCGTCGAGTCCTTCTATGTGCAGTACATCTCCCAAAGCCTTTCCGGCATGGCTTCTGGAAATCGCCGCGACAAGATCCAGGTCAGGCGCTTCAACAATCCTTTTGGCAAGAGCGGAGCCTGCCCAACCTGTAGCACCGGCCACACAGATTCGAATGTTCGACATGGAATTCTCCAATGGGTTTGAGTTTGGTGATTTCTTCCCCTGGATTCTATCATTTAACCTTTATTCGTCTTGCGATATCCCAACACCTCTCTGCCTCAATACTGTTTCCTGCCCCACGTAAAGAAACGGACATTGTTCTTGGTGCTATTCTTCACCTGATACATTAACTCATCCGCCATGTTGAGGAGCTGTTCCGGCGAGTGGGGAGGTGACACACACGTGACCGCGCCCATGCTAAATGTAACTGGCCAGCTCTTTTGTTTCATCGTCTCCACAAGGTTGGTTTGTACCTTCGAGATCACTACTTTTGCTTCCGGCTGATGAGTCGAAGGCAGCAGCAGGGCAAATTCATCGCCTCCCACCCGCGCTACAATGTCAGTCCGGCGCAATTGCGCTTTTAGCTCGGTGGCAATGCTGCGCAATACTTCGTCGCCGATCTTGTGTCCAAATAGATCGTTTACCAGTTTGAAGTTATCGATATCAATGTACACCACCGTAACGGGATGCGGATATCTGTGGATGCGGTTAATCTCCATTTGCAGCAATTCATGGAAGTGACGTGCGTTGGCTGCCCCCGAGACGAAATCTGTGCGGGCCGCCAACTGTTCCTCCCTGCGAGCCTTGTGCAGTTCAGCCACCAGATAGGTGACAATCACATAAAACACGGTCCGGATCAGCGTATTCCACACATAGATGCTGGGGCTGGAATAAGTCTGTCCCGCCGCTATCTCAGCACCTAATAAGGTGAGCGCGCTGAGCAGCGACATGAACAACCCAGCCTCTTGATGGACGGCCCAAGTGACCACAACGATGGGCGCCATGTAAAACAATGAGAAGGTGATTTCATTGCCTGTCAGGGTATCGATGATGCCTAGTAAGCCAATCGAGCCAATCCCCACGGCTGTCCAGAAAATAGGATGTTCATTTTCAAGGATTTCAAAGATCCGCTTTATGTTCAACTCCATCGCCCGGTCTGCAAGCGCACAGCCAAGGCGTCAGAATAATTCAGGACAAATTTATCCCGGCCTTAGTATAGAGGCAACTTTCTCAAGGAATAATTCAATAGCATTGCGAAAAACCAGACCCAGCCACCCTCTTTCACCTCAATGGAACCGTCTAGAGGAGAGTTTCCCAAAGAAGTAAATGCCAAGCCATTTACTCACCCTCAATCATTTTAACATTAATTGGGTTAACCATACAAATTGGACAGCGCCGAATATCGTGGGCTTAGCCACATTGCGTGCCGGGTCGTCGGGTACTACGCACTGTGTAGGCGGGCGGACTTCTCACTTTGGCTATGCTACAATAGCTTGCTATCCGCGCAAGCTGCGCACCATTACTACGAACGTTTGGTATTTTTATGCGGTGAGAATCCATAGGAGACCCTTCGCTACGCTCAGGGAAACATATTATTTGTGTCTTTGAATTTAGGCACTACTCTCATTTACCTCAAAGACTGACGATCTGTTGCTGTGATATACTACCTTCGCTGTCACAGGGTCTGGTGATTCTCTTTCGAGATCGTCTCACACCTGATTTACTCACACCTGTCGTACGCAGGTGTTCCCCTTAGGAGAAAAATGGAATCTAAGTTGTATGTTGGAAATTTGTCGTACTCAACCACAGAGGATGATTTACGGACCCTGTTCTTTCAGGCGGGAACCGTAACTTCGGTGGCACTCATCAAGGATCGTGATAGCGGCCGGTCGAAGGGTTTCGCTTTTGTAGAAATGGGCAATCAGGTGGAAGCACAAAAAGCCATTAGCATGTTCAATGGTCACAACATGGGCGATCGTGAACTGCGCGTGAGCCTCGCTCAGCCGCGTGAAGAACGAAGTGGGGGAGGTGGCGGTGGGTATAACAAAGACCGCGGCAGTGGTCACAATCGTCGTGCCCCGCAGCGTGGCGGCAACAAGCGTTATTAGCCATATGCTCTGCCGGTAGTTTATTCTCCCTGACTTTCAAATCAGGGAGAATTTTTTATGATGTCTTAAGTGATCGTTACCTTAAAGTTCCTGGAACCGCGCCATATCGATCACAAACCGAACTTCATCTGCGCGCTGTTGATCGAGATCACCATACTCATGCTCGACCCAGATGCGGAGTTCTTGCAGGCTTGTTTCAAAGATGGCATCCGGGACGTCCCACGCATCCGAATAGACGCGGGATGCAAAACGTTCGAGTTCCTCACGTAACGTAAACGTAAGCGGATAACGTATTACTTCCACCTCTGTCAACCGGGCGCCCAGGGATTGTAGCACTGGCAGGGATTCTGCATTCCTTTGAACACCTGTCAGATAGGCATTTACGCCGTGTGACTTCAGCCAGCTCCGCCAGAATTCTCTCATCTCCCCGCGAATGGAAGTCCCTACTGCATCCCAGGTTTTCACATTGAAATATATACCATCGGGTTTAAGCACCCGCCTGAACTCCCGCAGGGCTTCACGCCAAGGCGGGATCAGGTGCAGCACATGCACCGTCATCACAAAATCAAAATGAGCGGTTGGGAAGGGGAGAAGAGAGGCATCCGCCTGGGCGATGCGTGCGGAAGGAAGTTTTTCCTGTAAACGCCTCAACATCTTATTGGAGAGGTCACAGCCGATCAAGTCTACGCCACGTTCCAGCAGGGGAACGCTAATCCGTCCGGTGCCTGTCCCTACATCCAGGACACGCGCCTTGGAAACAATGAGATCGAGGATCGCTTGAATTCCATACTTTGCAATAGGTTCGAGCAGGAAGCGCGTCTGGTCATAGATATCCGCGGCTCGGTCGAATGAACGGCTATTGCTCATAAAGCCGGCCCGAACAACTGGGAATAACAAGAGCGATCATAAGTAAGCTATATAGAAGCTGAGTCTTTCTCATTAGAATACTTTCCTTTATCAGAGCGGTCAGTCATTTCACTGGATGCGGGCGATTTATTGGATTTTACCCTCTTCCGTTTCCCTCAAGCCGTTGGACATTTAACACTATGCGTCTTCCTTGTGGTTAAGTGTTCTTACTATTTTAAGTGAAAAGGCCACGTTTCCAAAGGTTTGATTGGCCACTACTCAATGGCACCCATTTCCTGGAATTGGCCTACTATAAGCGTGAATGTTTTATTACAATATTCAATGGCTTTTTGGAATTGTTCGTCGGGAATATTCATCTCTACTGTACAATGGGGTATCCAGCTGTCGGGAGCATAATAAGGAGACAATCCAACTTCGGATTTTGCAAGTTGCTGATGATATTCGTGATGGCAGGTCAGAAGTTGATAGGCAAGTTTGGAAACTCCGAAATCTTTTAGAATCACTGAATACATATAGGCGTCACAGGCAGAATCATTTATATGCAAACGATTGCGGAGTAATCCTTGTTGAACGGCTCCTAATTTCTCTGCAACCTTCTGGCGTGATAAATTTTCTTTCCTAACCACGATTTCAAGGCGCTGCAAACCCAATTTCTCAAATCCAAAACGTGCTACGAGTTTCGCTGCTTCTCCTGCGATTCCTTCTCGCGTGCGGCTGGTTCGGACCGCGTTTCCTGCTGATGTGCATCATGCCTTTGGTGGCCCGATAAGTCGCAGGTCTAGGCTTGACTCTGAACTATAGAAAAGCCATAATATTCAAGAGGTTTATCATATTGCGAGCACTGTGGTAAGGCACGTTCTGAGCAAACCCATTATCGATGAGTTTCCCTCCAGAAGATCCTCCCGTTCCTAAAGTTCAGCTGCAATGGCGCAGTGTGGCCAATGCATTACGCCTGCTGACACAACCGCCGGCCTCACTCTCGGTGCTGGATCGTCGCCGCGCGCACCTGCTCGCCTGGCTATTACTGGTAATGCTGCTCCTGACGGTAACGGGCCTCCTTTTGGTCCTGATCGTTGATCCAGCCGGTGACCCACGCCGCGGCGCGTATGTGAAGCTGATCCTATTACTCCTGGTTCTATTCAGTCTGGCCTATGGCTTGATCCGGACAGGATACTACCAGCTGTCGGCTGTGTTGACCATTCTGGGCGCGGTCTGTGGACCCTGGGGGTCTCTGATTGTGGATCCTAGTGTTGCGCACGGGGATTTCGTCCCGCTTACCTATGTAGTGATCTCGATTTTGTTATCGAGTATCCTGCTGCACCCTTTGTTTACCAGCATCCTGGCTATGCTCCAGTTGATTGCCCTGGTGATGGTAGCAAAGCTCGGCTCTGCCACTCCTATCAACTGGCCGAGCCTGCTCGCCCTGATCTTCTTTACTTCGGTGCTGAGCATTCTCGCCAATCTCATCAGCAAATATGACCTGGAGCAAATTGAGCGTCAGACGGAGCAACTGGCGCTGAGTGAGGCGCGACAGACCGCTCTGGCTTTATCGAAAACCCAATTCTTGGCAGATGCACAAAAACGGATCGAACAATTGACGGTGTTGCATGAAGTTGCCACGGTGGCAACCCAGGTAAGCAACATTGACCAATTGATCGAATGTACAACTACAATCATTGGCGAAAATTTGTTCCCAGATAATTTTGGTGTGCTCCTTATCATTGAGGAGAAGGGGGTCTTGCGGCCACATCCTTCCTATCAATTTACATTTGACCATCATCTACAGCTACATGATATTCCAGTCGGCCAGGGGATCACCGGACAGGTCGCCCAAACCGGCCATCCCATTCGGATTGGCACTATAAAAGCCACCCAGAATTATGTTGATATTGACCAGCGCACCGCTTCTGAACTTTGTGTCCCCATCAAGTTCAAAGATAGGATTTTAGGGGTCATCAATACTGAAAGTACAAGAACCGAAGCTTTTTCAGTGGACGATGAATCCCTGCTGGGAACACTGGCGGGTCAACTGGCCACTGCAATTGAACAATTGCGTGCAACTGCCGCTGAACACCGCTGGCTCGATCAACTAGCTCATTCCAATGAGTTAATCAATGCACTGGCTCACATTACCACCCATATGCAAAAGGCAATGAGCCAGGATGAAATCATTCGAATCATGGGGAACGAACTGAATAAGATTGGGCTGACCTGCGCCATGGCGCTGCGTAACAGCGATCAAAAGTCATTCACGATCAAATATACATCCATGCAGACAGAGACCCTTGAACGACTGGAACGCAATATTGGTTCTCCCTTCCTTGGGTCCACGTTTTTTCCTGAGAATTTGAAAGCCACCCAAAAGGCTGACGATTTCCTTAAACCTGCCCTTATCACTCAGCCTGACGAGCAAATGCAGTTATTTTTTCCCGCCTGGCACGCAAGGGCGCTTCCAGGAAACGAGCCTGCAAGGAACGTTGCGACTGCAACCACCTATTTGCGGATACCATTGGTATTCGAGGAGAGCCTGCTGGGGATCATATGGATATGGAGCCAGTTCCTCACCGAAGCGGATCTGTCCGTAATGTCTACTTTTGCACAGCAAGTTGCCAGTGCTCTGAAACGTGCCAGTCTGTTCCAGGAGGTACAAAGCCTGGCGTTAACTGACCCTCTGACAGGCTTAAGCAATCGGCGCAGTCTCTTCGAGTTAGGCAGAATTGAATTTGCACGATCACAGCGTATGAACCGCCCCTTCTGTTGTCTGATGCTGGACCTCGATCATTTTAAGCAGATCAATGACAACTATGGTCATCCCATCGGTGACCAAGTCGTGCGAGAGTTTGCGGAGTGCTGTAAACGTTCTGTGCGCGAGGTTGACCTGATCGGAAGGTACGGCGGCGAGGAAGTTGTCATCTTTCTCCCTGAAACGGATTCAGATACAGCCATGCAGGTCGCTGACCGATTGCGGGAGGCCGTTGAAAAGACGCCCATAAGAATTTCGGATCAGGATTTGCATATCACCGTTAGCATTGGGGTTTCAAGAAGAGATGAAAACACCATTGAATTGGAAACCCTGATTGCCCGGGCAGATCAGGCAATGTACGTTGCCAAACATAAAGGTCGCAACCGCGTGGCGATCAGCATCTAGGGTGCTCTCATCTTGCATCCCTTCGAACGGACAAGCCTGTTGGCATCGTGGGCCTTTCGATGGCACTGATTGGGCGGTGATCACTGCGGCAAACGAGGCGGATGTTGCTGCCACAGTTTTGTTTTATGGCGGCTATAGCCTGGGTTTCAGCGAAATGAAATCAAAAGTGCTGGGGCATTCTGCTGAAACGGATGAGTGGTATCCTTTTGACAAAGCGAAGGAGATGGAACAAAACCTGAAGGCCGCCGGCGCCGACGTGACCTTGCACCTCTATTCGGGAACTGCTCATGGGTTCATGGAAGAGGATCGCCCCAAATACGACCCCGCCGCGGCGTCCATGGCTTGGGAACGAACACTCGAGTTTTTGAAGCGATCATTGCCGACTACGTCCATGCTGTAATGTAATAATTTTAATTGTGTACAGAAGAGTAAGTGACGCTATGAATGCAAATGCCTTTCGCCATTTCTACGATTATCATTTCGCTGAAAACTGCAAGATATGGGTTAGCTATATCACGCCACTAACCCAGGAACAGTTCACACAGGATGTGGACTACTCCCAGGGGTCTGTCCCTTAACTCAGTCAAACCTCAATATTATCAATTTGCGCAACAGCATGTTTTATGAATTCTAGCGTTTCATAAAGTAATGTTCGATCCGCTGGCTGACCTATTTTTATTCCAAATCGAACACCTTCCCGTTCATGCCACGCCTGGTCAATAATTTTTACCCATTCAGGTTCTACAAATTGTTTAGCCCATTTCACGGCAGCCTTTTTTGACTGCACGGTCCCCGTACGAAGAGTATGCAACATTCGGCAATATGTCAAAACAGCAAAGGACTGGCCAAATCTGGAGTTAAAAAAACTAAGAGGGCGATCTATTTCATCTTCGAATAGCTTCATGACTTGGAGCATAACCGTTTTTATTTCGTTAGATAATTCATATAAAGGGATTGATTGCATGATTGTCTCAGCCTTTTGACCAATTAATGTAATTCCGCGCTCTCGAAGAATCCAACGAACATGCCATTGGTTATCATGAATTGACTGTTCCAATGTGGTGCTACCATTATCAAAATAATATAGTTTCTTTTCTCCTACTGTACGCCAATTGTTTAGGTCAGCGATACTTATATACGATCCTTCCAAATGTTTGGCAGGATAACAATCAATGTCATGAATTTTTATCTGGATCTCTTGAAGAGGGTTTCTATTTGTTTCAGTTAATTCAGTGTTTGTCACTACCAAAAAGTCTACGTCACTATCTAAATCGAAATCACCGGAAGCAAGTGAACCAACAAGATACACGCCAATCAGGTTTTCTGCTAATTCTGCTTTTATTGCATTCACAAAGCTATTAAGTACTTCCCGTAGCTCGGGATAGGGATCGTTGGTTATTCTTGTGTCATCAAGAAATTTCATGTTCATATCTTTCATTTCAAATGGACATGTTTAGTGCAGATATCGTCTAGCCGATTGCGTCACCCACGCCAAGTGGAGGCCGCCTCTTTTTTACCGCCCAATAGGATTTATTTTTTGATCGTTGCCAACATTTTTGATGAGAAAAATAGTAATCCAATTTCTCTTGTATTTGAAGCTTAGCAGAAACGACCCCTTTTTTCTACTCATAGTATCTAACGGTTTGCGTAGCGAGTGGGCGGGACTCTGCTTGAGAGCAGAAAAAACTTGAAACCAGAAAGATGAAATGGACAGGTAGGGGCGAGTCGCTATTTAGAGCACACCCACTTCTCCGATCAGAATGTGTGAGAGCCAGGCTGTCTCGCCGAATGGGAAGACTCATCCCTACCTACCATTCTCTCACCACTGATTACTTGCGAGCGTTGATCTCGGTCAGTACTTTTGAGACCATATCTTCGGTCAGGCCGGCCTGTTTGGCTTGCGGCATGGCGAGGATGGACTTTAGTGTCATCCCTTTTGCCAGTCCGAGCATGGGGTTCTTGGAGATGCCGGGCACGTGTCGTTCCAAAATTTCCACGGCGTGCGTGTCCTTCAAAATATCACCAACTTTTGTATCCAATGAGTATGCCATTCTATTCTCCTTGATAAGGCGGGGTTGGAAAACCATCAACATGAGGCTTTCCATTGACCTCTTTATTATAAGACAATCAAGGGAAGATGAGACACTTACTTGCTTGGAACATGATCAAGCTGCTCTCCAAAAAGAAATAAAAAGTGAGTGTCCACCCAAATACACAAACTCCAAACTCAGTACAAATGTCTAAACCATTCACGTCTACATCTATTGTTCTCTTAATCTTTGTCTCTTACAATGACCTTACAGAATCATCCAACTTTGCGGGATGAGATGGCAGAACTTCAACATGATGTAACAATGAAATCGCAAAGACTCACACTTACTGTTAGGAGGCTCACAATGGATTTGATCAAGGTTTCTGCGACCTCACGTACCTCTGCGGTTGCCGGTGCAATTGCAGGCATCGTCCGCGAACATCACCGCGCCGAAGTGCAGGCCATTGGCGCTGGTGCGGTCAACCAGGCGATAAAAGCCCTGGTCCTGGCGACGACCTATCTCAAGAATGATGGCATCTTTGTGACCTGCGTCCCCGAGTTCGCAGATGTCAATATCGAGGATAAGGTTAGGACGGCTATTAAGCTCGTGATCGAGCCAACCGCCGACTCCACGTTCTCTGCCATTGGATATCCCTCTCATTCGATGAGGACCGCCGATCTCCCCCGAGTTTGATGATCAACCCTAAATGACGATCAAAAGAAAAAGCCGCCCATCCTACGGGCGGCTTTAGCATGACAGGGGAGGTTGATATCATATTGATTGTCATGACCTGGCGAAGGGCAAGGGCGAGACTGTAGTTGAGTAGGCATGAACGGTGTTGAGCTTGATGAGGGATCGGTGGGGAGTAATGATCTGCAATATTCTAAGTTGTTCAGCTCGCCCCTGCTTTCTTACCCATGATTATAAGGATATCCGCTGATCCCGTAAGTTATATTCTTCGTGAATTCGGATGACATTTGTCATATTTCAAGTAGTAAGCTATCCAGCATCTCATTTGAATGGAAAACTCTTCCTCTTACCTCGCACTTGAGGGGATGCTCCAGCAGGGCTGGGTATTTATGAGATTTTCTGAGCTTGAACGAGCCCTGTGTCTGCTTGAGAAAAAAGGGCTCATCAACTGTGCTGAGCATCAAGCGCTGACTGAGCTTGCCAGGAAGCTGGGGATGGATAAACTACCGGATGGATAGCCCATCATAAAATCGTGACCTCTGCAATTCGCTTTTCATTCCTAAGAGGAACCTAAATCTTCGGATCTGAAGCGTTATCGCTTCTCTGGGTCCCGTTTGCCGCGTCATATCTCCAGGAATGCGCGGTGTAGAGAGCGAAAGCCTACTTCCCTCTCTTTGGACTGGGAAGTAGGCTTATCACCGCCGCAGTATATACCTTGGAATTGAGGGAACTAAATCGCTTGATTTTGTGCTTTAAAAGTTGTATAGTGCTAGTGCCATTCGAGCATATTACTCCTGAGACGATGCAGCGGGGAAACAATGCGTGAGTGCTGATCCTTCAATAAATATCAAGCGATAGACAAAAGCAATAGGTATGCCTGTCTGGTAGGAGGTCATTGAATGGATACTGAATCTCGGCCATCAGAACTGGATGAACTGGAACATATGCCGTGGCGGAGTCACTTTTGCCTGTTTTACGAAACTCAGGCAGATCTGCTCGAAGTTCCGCTACCCTATTTCAAGCAGGGGCTGGAGAATAATGAATATTGCCTCTGGATATCCGCGACGCCGGTGGAGCAGGAAGAAGGCAGGCGAGCCCTCGGCGCTACCATCCCTGATTTTGAACGCTGCCTGCGACAAGGACAGATCGAGATGATCCCCTCGAAATGATGAGTATTCCCGGTCAGGACAGTATCTTCAGATTGGTCATCTCAGATCGGTGATGGCGGTTTTCCGCCATATTCTTGTCGGCTTGTACGGAAGCGTATGAGGCAGGAATAGAGTATACGTATAGGCACTATTGGAAATGACCCTAAACGGAACCATTCACGCGCTATTGGTGGAAGACAAACCTCAAGATGCTCGCCTGATCCGCACACTGGTAAATGATGTCGCCTCTGTCCATTTTACGTGGGAAAACATCGCAAGCCTGGCAGAAGCTAAAGAATTCTTGCGCCTGGAGCCCTTCGACCTGGTGTTACTCGATCTATCGCTGCCCGATAGTCAGGGACTGGAGACGTTTACCGATATCTATCCCCATGCCATTTGTCTGCCCGTGGTGGTGCTGGCCAGCACAGAGGATGAACGGTTTGCCCTGCAGGCAATGCGGTCAGGTGCACAGGATTATTTCATAAAGGAAGAGCTGGACGGTGAATTTCTAGTGCCGGCATTGCAGCGTGCCATTGAGCGTAAACGGGTGGAGACGGCGCTGCGCATTCGCAACCAGCAACTGACGTTATTAGTCGAGCAGATAAGGCCCATAACCAGGTTTTCACCTTCGCTGGATAATCTGGCAGCCATCCTGATCCATGAACTGAATAATCCACTTGCAAAGGTCAGCGCACAGCTTGAAGAGCTAACCGAACAATTCGGCCCCGATGATCCCAGAGGGGCGACGCTGCTATCCATCCATGCCGAGGTCGAACGGATGGGGCGGCTGGTTGGGAACCTGCTCCAGGCTTCCATGCAGAACGCCGGGCAGGAGAGCATAGCGATCACGGAACGGCTTCAGGATATCCTTGCCGTCCGGGCCAGTAATCCTCAAAGCGAGGAAACCAACTTCTTCGAGGCGCTTGGGGCCTGGGTATTGGACTATATCTCCAGCAGTACCACGGCGGCCTCCCGTTCACTCAATCGGTATTTGCAGCAAATCAAAAAGGGAAGCTCTGCCCGCCATGAACCGCTTTCACAGCGTGAACATCAGGTTGTCTATCTGGTGGCCAAGGGTTACACCAACAAGGAGATCGGCAGACAACTATCGCTGAGCGTACGCACTGTGGAACGTTGCTCCGCCTCCGTGATGAAAAAGCTTGATCTACACAACCGGGCGGAACTGATCACCTTTGCAGTGCGGGAAGGCGTTATCAACGGCAACGCTGTGCAGGGATCAGATCAAGAGAGGGAAAATTGAGAAATGAGATTGTAAAGCATCTGTCAGTAAAGGAAATACAATTTGTCGCTTGCCAGTAACACTCTGCATGATTGCATTCATGTGAACATCAAAAAGCGAGTGTGCTGGACCTAAAGTTAACACCCAAACTAACGCTGATCTTTGCATTCTTCGCAGCGACCCCTCTACTTGTTGTAAATATCCTGGTATACCCCCTGGGTCTACGAGGGGAACAGATTCCGCTGGAGGCGCGCATCTTCGCGGTGGCAGATGTATGGGGTGCCTTGCTTTCCGATTGCCCTTATCGCAAAGCCTGGACTGTGGAAAAGACTTTGGAGTATATCCGTTCCTGGCTGGCAGTCACTTTGACCCAAGAGTCGTTGACGCCTTTATCAGGATCGTGTAATCCTGACTTCCAATTCAGACTCTACTCGTTATTCGTTTTTCATAACTGTAAGTTCAGTTTCGTAACCTTTCTGCGAATCTCCGTCATGTATATAGAGGACAAGAATAGTCCTCATTGGAAAAACCAAAAAACACATGATGGAGTAAAAATGGGCACATTGCTGAAATGGATCATCGCCAGCCTGCTTGCAGGGTTTATGTGGTTGGTTGCAGGATACACGGATGAATACTTCCGACCCTATAAAAAAGTCAGATCGACGGTGAAAAACAAATCATAGTTTATAGAAAAGTGACAGCCACATCAGTGCGACTGTCACTTTTTGTTTTTTGCCCCTTCCATGCCTGCCTTCGGCGGGCTGTGTGGGGATCAATTTCTTTTCCACTCGTAATCGTAAAGAGTGGTCAATTGCTGGAAGCCGTGCCTGGCGACGATGGGCTTGCTCATCGCTCCAGCTTCCACGACAGCAAATCGATATCCGCGTTCACGGATCTCTTTTAATCTTGTCGAGAGCAGACTGGTGTACAGTCCCTGCTTGCGATATTCAGCGATTGTAGACCCGGCAAACAAGGTGGCGAAGTGACCACGCGGGAAATATGTCCAGGCGATGGAGGCAGGTTGATCCTCCACGTAGGCAACGTACACGCTCAGGTAGCCGGGGATTTGCAGATGGTTACCGAGTCGGTCATTGACCCAGATATTGTGCCCGCCCCAGACCTTGTCCAGAACGTGAATGACATCCCTTAGACCTTCAAGTGTGTCGATGCGGCGGATATCGGTACTAACAGGCTGGAAGAGGGAACCCGGTGCATTCTTTACATCGAGCACCATGACAGCCTCTCCGCCATCGCTGACAAAACCACGCGATGACAGTTTTGCCTCCATGCTTGGCAGGAAATCATGTTCATAGACTTTCCACGTGAAGGGTTGGTTCATCGGTGCAAAATATTCCAGTTCCTTATCGATCACGTGGTCAAGTTGACGTTCATTTGCAAATGTAAACCCAACGAAATTCATTCCGGGTGATTTACGAATAAATCGCACAACATCGTTTGTAATTTCCTTGCGTGCTTCTGGATAAATGATCCGTAAGCGCAGGTCTTTGTCATAGCGTACTAATAAATGATGCTTGTTCATGATATTTTCCTTTCTGCCCCTCCCAACCTTGGGTCACCCTCCCCAAATACGACTTTGAGAATTCTCTTTGAGATCGAAAATCTTATGCCAGATTTGGGGAGGGCTGGGGCTTATTCATCCTTCGCCCAGGCGATCATCGGGTTGACCTTCTTGGCCAGGCGATAGGCCACATCCTTGAAACCAAAGCGGGGCCAGAAACGGGAAGCCAGGAGGTTGGGGCTGATCCAATTTGTATAACAGATTTCATAGCCTTCCTGACGAACCTGTTCAAGTCCACGCCAGGTGAGGACGGTATTGATGCCGCGGCCGCGGGCCTGGGGCTTGGTCGCTGCGACGCTCAAATAGATTGTCCGCGCCGAGGCAAGCATCTGAGTAGCCTCTTCCAACTCGGGACGAAAACCGATCGTTCCCAACGCCTCTTCATTTTCCAGCGCCAGCCAGACAGTCCACTCCTTATCGTCAGCGAGTTCAGACCAGCCCTCACGCAGATCCTCCCAATCTTCAGGGACGGTGGGGTGCCAATAGGGTGCCTTCGCAAGTGCGCGGAAGATCACATTCGAGAGGCTGCCGATGTGAGCATTATCGCCGGTGCCTGCCCTGCGGATTGTTACTCCCGCAGGTTCTTCCAGGTCAGGAATGCTCAATGAGCGGAAGTCCATGAGAGCATCCACACGCTCCTTACCGAACCCAAGATCAAACAGTGCTGCGATCACATCCGCATCTGCTGCAGAGATGTAGAGATAATGATTGAAGCATCCCTTTTTCACCCAGTCATCGCCGAGCAAGGCATATAAATCTTGAAGGACGGCTGTGTTCTCGCCTTCGGCCAGCGCATATCCTGGCAAGTACACATAGCCACAACGGCCCCAGTCCTGCATAGCCAGTTCGCCAAGTAGATAGGCAATTAATTTGCCATCGCACAGAGCTGCGTATCCATTTTTGAGTTTCTTTTGCCACAACGTCTCAATGGCCTTGGTTGCAATCTGCGGATCCGCAAACCGTGCGGGTAACAATGGGAATTTTGAACGATTGGCGGCGTGTCTCTGAGCCAGAAGCTTTCCTGCTTCGGGAATCATTCCTTCCGTGAACATTAAATATTCAGTTTTCATGCTCTTCTCCTGCCCCATCTGACCGTTGGTCACCCTCCCTAAATCCGACGAAATGCTGTCGGATTTAGGGAGGGCAGGGGATGGTCAATCAGCAGCTAAGGCTTCGGGTTCTTGTTCTTTTTCCTCGATGCCTACTGCCTCTGCTAATCCATATTGTGTTTCCAATTGATGGCGGAACTGCTGTGTGTACAGTCGATAATAGTGTCCGCCAAGCCGGAGCAACTCGGCATGCGTGCCTTGCTCCGTGATCTTTCCATTTTCGATGACGACAATCCGGTTCGCACGCCGAATNGTGGANAGGCGATGCGCGATCACNAATGANGTGCGCCCTTTCATCAACGCNTCCATGCCGCGCTGGATGAGGGCCTCGGTCAAAGTGTCGACCGATGATGTAGCTTCATCCATGATGAACAGTTCAGGTCGAGCCAACACTGCACGTGCAAGACTGATCAACTGTTTCTGTCCAACGGAAAGCAGGTTGCCGCCTTCGCCCACATTCTGGGCGTAGCCTTTTTCGAGCATTACGATGAAGTCATGTGCGCCCGCAATCTTTGCGGCTTCGATGATCTCCTCATCATTCGCGTCCAGGCGTCCATAACGGATATTGTCGCGGACACTGCCTGAGAAGAGATGCGGCGTCTGAAGCACGATCCCGATGCGGCTATGGATGGAATCAAGCTTGTAATCCATATAATCGTGGCCGTTGATGCGGATCACTCCCTCGCGTGGTTCGTAGAAGCGGCACAACAGATTCACGATGGTAGATTTGCCTCCGCCAGTGGGTCCAACTAAAGCGATCATTTCACCGGGCTTGACCTTCAGCGAAAAGTCTGTCAGGACCGGCTTGCGGTCCTCATAATAGAAATTCACGTGATCGAATTCGATTTCGCCCAGCAGTGTTTTCGCTTCGATGGCATCCGGTCTGTCGTGGACCTCAGCGGGAGTGTCCACTAATGTGAAGATTCGTTCCGCCGAGGCAATGGAGTGCTGCATTTCGGCATAGACACGGGCAAAGTCCTGGATCGGCCACATCATAAAGGTGAGGTAGGAGACGAAGGCCTGTATACCACCGATGGTCATGAGACCGAGTGTGATCTGCGTGCCGCCATATCCAATGATGAGGCCCAGCGCAACGGCCGCGACGATCTGCACGGTGGGGAGGAAGAGCGCAGAAAGCCAGGCAGCTCTGTACGAAGCTTTGTACATCTGGGTTGTTAGGCCCTGAAACTCTTTCGTATTCTCATCCTCACGGAGCAACGCCTTGACCACGCGTACGCCCTGGAAGTTCTCGTTGAACGCACCGGTGATCTTGGAATTTGTGCGGCGTGACACGCGGTATTCCACAAGGATCCTCTTGCGGAATTGCACCGCGATGATCAGCATGATAGGGATGGCTGCAGAGACGATCAGTGCCAGCCTCCAATTGATGATGGCCATGAAGATCAGTGAGGTGGTAATGTTCATGATTGCCCAAATGGTGTCTACCAGACCCCAGGTCAGCAGGTCAGAGACGCGACCCGTATCTGATGTGACGCGTGCAATCAGGCGTCCTACCGCGTTCTGAGCGTAATAGGAAAGCGAGAGGTCCTGCAGATGGTTGAAAAGCATCTTGCGCAGATCATATTGGACACGCTCGCCCAGCACACCAGCCAGATAAATGAACGTGAATACGAACCCAGCCTGCAGGAGCTGGAACACACCATAGGTCAATGCAATGCGCATCAAGGCGGGCCGGTCCTTCAAGGTGATGCCCACATCCACAATCTGCTTGTTTAGGTACGTGAAATAGGCATCTAGTATGGATGTCAACATGATGGTGATGATGAAGCCCACGACCCATTTCCAGTGCGGTTTCAGTAAACTGACAATTCTTTTGAGCACGGGCCCGGTTAATTGTGCGGTATGTTCTTCTTCTTCTAATTCGATAAGTTCGTTACTCATTTTTCATTCTCCATTACAAACGATGGTCGAGTAGGGGCGCCAAGCTTCAGACGGCGAGTGCGCCACGTACCGAAGCCTAAGCATCATTATTGACTTTGGTACACCCTTACGAACGCTCAGGTTACTCGACCAGCTGAGCGTTTCTAATTAGCTCTCGAAATTTCCATTTCGAGCTCTTCATCGATCCTCGTCTGGATATCGTAAATTCGTCGATACATGCCATCCATTTGAGAAACTAATTCTTCGTGGGTTCCCATCTGAATGACTTCGCCCTTATCCAACACGAGGATCAAATCGGCGATCATTACGGATTGGATGCGATGAGCGATGATAAATGTTGTGCGATTCTCCATCAGTTCATTTAGTGCATCCCGGATCGAGGCCTCAGTCTCTGTATCCACCGAAGAGGTGGAGTCATCCAGGATCAAAATCCGCGGATTCTTCAACAGCGTGCGTGCAATCGTTACTCGTTGCTTCTGTCCGCCGGAAAGTGTGACGCCTTTTTCGCCAACCAATGTGTTATATCCGTCCGGGAAGCTGAGGATCACATCATGAATAGCGGCGGCTTGGGCGGCCCGCTCCACTTCTTCCTGCGAAACATCGCGTCCAACACCATATGTAATGTTCTCGCGGATCGAGCGGCTGAAGAGGAATGGCTCCTGTTCCACGATGCCAATCTGTTTGCGCAGAAAAGCACGCGAATAATTGGTCAGTTCAATGCCATCGAGCAGAATGCGTCCAGCGGTGTATTGGTGAAATCTCGGCAACAGATTTACCAGCGATGACTTCCCTGATCCGGTGGAACCGAGTAAAGCAACCGCCTGCCCAGGCTTGACTTGAAAGGAAACATTCTTCAAAACATCGTCCTTGCCATCTGAGTACGTGAACGAAACATTCTCAAAAACCAATTCACCTTTTACCGGGCCATCAGGCTGAACCTTTCCATCGAAAAGGGGTTCGCGCGCTTGGCGGACAACTTCCATCAAGCGACCATACGAGACCATACCCGATGAAGCGTTGACAATGATTCGTCCCAGGTTGCGGATCGGCCAGATCAGCCAAACCACCAGGCCAACATAGGCGATGTACATTCCAACGGTGATCTCTCCATTGATCGCCATGGTTGCCGCGTAGACAAAGCCGAAGAGCATTTGTAAGCCAAGCACAATGTCCGAAAGGGGCCAGAACATAGAGTGCATCAGGAGCAAAAACTTGCCTTTTACATATTTGGTCCAATTATCTTTTTCGAACTTACCTTTTTCGTATTCCTGGCGTCCAAACGCTTTGACCACGCGGACACCGGTCAGGTTCTCCTGTAATGTCGTAGAAAGAACGGCTTCCTGTCCCTGATAGGCTTCGAAGGCCTTGGTCACTCTCTTGAAGAACCAAACCGACACCAGTAACATGAAGGGGATCGCAATGACGGAAAGTAATCCCAGCTTGACGTTCAGATTCAGGATCGCGATGAAGTTGATCACAAATAGGAGGATGATCCGTCCGATGCCGATGCCTTGTTCGCTGAAGAAGCGGCGGAGGGCATCCACATCCGAGGTCACACGTTCGATCAGGTCACCAGTAGGAGTAGTGGCATGGTAAGAAAAGCTTAACCGCTGGATGTGATCGAACAGGAAGTCGCGCAGGCGGCGCGTAATGCCCTCGGCCGTGTAGGCTGCTAAACGTCCCGAAAGGAACGAGAAGGCACCTTCTACGGCGGCCAGCCCTACAAATCCAACTGCAATCCAGAGAAAGGTCCCTGTCAGGCTGTTGCCGATATATTTGCCTTCTGTCAACACGTCATCTGCAAAATAACGCAGCAGCAGATAGGTGAGTGTCTTTGCCAGCGCAGAGACAGCCAGTGAGAGGGTTGCCGCGAAATAGGGCAACCGATAATCCACCATCATTTTCCAAATTCCCTTGAGGTGATTCTTATCGATGGCTTTGCGGAAATCGAATGTAAGTGTGGGTTCGATTGTGGTCATTTCTCTCTCCTAGAACAGCAGGGAATAAAAAAGGCTGTGGCGGGTGCGCCACAGCCTAAAAAAGACAGGTGATGAAGACCTAACAACGGTCTCCAGGCGCACTACGAACAGGGAACATACCAGCATCTGGACTGGTAAAGACACGGATGGTCAAGCTAGAGAGATACATGTAGCGCGCTCCTTTCTATAAGATTAACGAACAATGAGACGAGTTTACAGCATGCACGCCAGAAATGTCAAGGCTTATAATGAAATTCATGATTCAAGCCGGGCAGATTACCCAAACACAAAATATCAAACTTGAGTTGCAGGCGGCTTCATTGGATGAAGTCACCCGTCAATTGCCGGATCCCGACGGATTTTACAGCACCTTCCGCACCTTTGCTGGATGTACGCGCGTTCTGGGACTTACCGCCCATTTGCGGCGATTGTATGAGCCGGTGACTGCCCCGGATGTAAGTGAGTCGTTTCTACGCCGACAATTGCTCTCATTACTTGAGCCTTATCGCCCCGCTGAGGCCCGCGTCCGCCTGATGATGACGAAGCAGGGACAAGTGTATATCGCCATTGAGCCTCTGAGATCACTGCCCCGGGAAGTTTACGAAAACGGCGTGCATGTGGAAACGACCGAATTACATCGTGATCATCCGCAGCTGAAATCAACCTCTTTTATCATGGCGAGTGCTTCGGAAAGAAAGCATATTGCACAAGCAGGAATTTTTGAAGCGCTTTTAGCAAAAGATGGAAAAATCCTTGAGGGGATGACCAGTAATTTCTTTTATGTGAAGCATCATGTTTTATACACTGCTCAAGATGACATCCTGCTCGGCATTACACGTCAAACGGTCATTGAGGTCGCGCGGGGCAGGGGAGTAGAAGTGGAGTATGAGCCGTTGGAACGGAATCATTTGGCAGATGTGGATGAAACGTTTATCACCTCCAGTTCACGCGGCATTGTGCCAGTCGTTCAAATTGATGAGGCTACAATAGGGCAGGGGAGGCCCGGTCCAATCACAATAGAGTTATCCGTGGGGTATGATCAATATGTAATGGAAAGCGCAGAAAAGATCTAGATCATGTCTTTGCGAGGAGCGTTCGTCCCCGGCACCGCCCGTGATTTGCCTAGCAAATCAGGCAGGTGAGCCGTATCAGGACAGGTGCGCGACGTGGCAATCTTATTTGTGATTTCAGAACTATTCAGCGATCGAGGCCACGTCAAGACCTTCCACATGCATGGTCAGATTATTGATCCATTTGCGTGAGAAATAACGATTAATCCCCAGGAACCACTTGGTGGCTTCCTCAGACATGGCGCAGAGATAAACCAGATAGACGGGCCAATTAAAAACGAATGCGCCGAGATAGGCCATGGGAACACCCACGATCCAGATGATGATTCCATCCAGGAAGAGAGAGAAGCGCGTATCTCCACCTGCGCGCAGGATCCCAACGACTGTTGTCATGTTATTCACGCGCACCCACAGGAAGAACAAAACCACATTGATGATTCTGCCCGCATCCTGAAGTACTTCAGGCGACACTTTGTAAAGCGAAAGAATAGGAACTTTTACGAATTGCAGGACAATTCCCAATAGAATCCCACCCAAAATGCCGAGTCCAAGAGAACGTCCGGCATAGAGATATGCCTCATCTTCCCGCCCTGAGCCGATCCGATTTCCGACTAGAACCGAGGTAGCGTTGGAGATCCCGATAAAGATCACAAAGCCCACCTGCTCAATGGTCGAAACGATATTTATCGCCGCATAGGACTGCGTACCCATCCGCCCGTAGATAATATTGTAGGTTGTGATGCCGAGTGACCAGAACAATTCGTTCAAAATCACGGGCAGCATTGGCCTAAACACTCTGCGAAAGAAAACTCTATCAAAATCAGTCAATTCATGGAGGGAAGCGGCGACGGGTAGCTTTCGGGCATAGGTAACAATCAACAGAGTAACGCACTCGAGCAATCGAGCGATGACGGCGGCAACAGCTGCGCCTTGGATGCCAAGTTCGGGCAGCCCAAATTTGCCGAAAATGAGCGAATAGGAAAGAAACGTGCTGATCAGAAGTGCCCCGACACTCACTGTGGTCGGTATTTTGACATCGCCTGTCGACCTCATGACCAGTGCGTAACTGAACGTGATTGCGAAGAATAGGAACGTCCATGAAAACGTGCGGATATAACTCGTCCCTAACTCGATCACGATCGGATCGTTCGAGTAGATACTTAATATCTGTGACGGCAATAACTGTGCAAGCGTAAAAAAGATAAGGCTTGCTGAAATCGCGAGCATTAAGCACAGGCCGAGCACGCGGCGCAAATTGCGAATATCGTGCTTGCCCCAAAACTGCGCGGTAAACATGGCTGCGCCGCTTATAATCCCGAAATGCACCAGATTCAACAGGAATGCGATCTGTCCTGCAAGCCCAACCGCGGCAACGGACGCATCGCCTTTTTGCCCGATCAAGATAACACCCAGCATGTTCAAGCCTGAGAACATCAATTGTTGAATAATGATAGGCAGGGCGATTTTTTGAATGTTACTGAAATAATCGGGATCTTTATAAAACTCTATGACTTTGCGAAAAATGGACACATATCCTCCGGTGAAGTTTGATTATACGCGTCTACAAGAGGGATATGTCCAATTAACTTTGTGAGGAGATTTGCTGATCACTGTTCAAAAGCAGTGATTTGATTCTTCCCGTTATCTTTTGAGTATTTTGCAGCTTTTTCCACGGCCAGCAGCAACTCTTCAACAGTTGTGCCATGGGATGGATATGTTGCAATCCCGAGCGAAATTGTGATAGGAATTTCCCATAATCTTGATTGCAACTCCACCTCAGAGCGCAGCCGTTCGGCGACCACGAACGCCTCATCCTTGGTGGTGGCAGGCAGCAAAACCAAAAACTCATCGCCCACACGCCAGCGGGCAATAAAGTCGCCGGGGCGAAGATGTTTCAACATTAATTCAGATAATTGTCTCAACATATTATCACCGGCAGAATAACTGATGTCGTTATAGAACCGTAAATTGTCACCGTCAATAAATAGGATCGAAAACTCGTCAGTGTTGCGCTGCGACTGCTGGATAGCACGCTTCATTTCCCTTTCTGCCGCGATGCTGTTTGGCAATTGGGTAACAGGGTCGAGATAGGCGATTTGATGTGTGGCCTCCAAACGATTTGCAAAAGACAGCAGGCGCTCTGTCAGCATATTGATGACCCGGAGTTGATAATTGTTGATGGCAGAAGCGTGGGTATAGGTGTTTACCAGAAAGCCCTGTTCGCCAAATATTTTCGCATCAAATAATGCATCGCTGATCGCGGTCCATAGATCGGCAATTTCCAGTTTTTCATTTTGAAAGTGGATCACAATGACTGAGGCGGGGTTTGTCAGACCAAACTGTTTGCTTTCCCGGTTCAAGCGCTCAAACACCGCTTGAGCGATCTTTTCATAGGCCTCAAATTTTTCTCCGTCAAATAAGACTAGAAATTCATCGCCACCGATCCGATAAACTGGCAGACCTGTATCTCGCAAGACGATACTGACCCAGTGCAATACAGAATCACCTTGCTCATGCCCGTGTTCGCTGTTGAATGTCATGAAATGATTGAGATCGATGAGCAGAAGCGAGAAGGCAGAATCTGATTTTGAATTGAGACGCGTGGAGGCAGTTTCCAAAAAGGATAATAGATTTGCACACCCAGTCAGAGCATCGATTCGTTCGACATATAGATTCGTTATATTTGTGGTCATTCCCTTTTCTATCCTTGCCCCATGAAATCAGATGCAAAACAGTTTACAACACTATTTTTATCATAAATTCAGTTTTCCTTACAGGCAAATTGTTAAACGAATCCCGGTAGGCAAGATTGGGCTTTTTATTTTTTCTCGAAGATATTGTAATAGCCTTTATCCAATTCATCATCATTGATATGGGCATAACGCTGCGTAATTTGAATATTCTCATGCCGGGCAAGTGCCTGGGCAAGTTTGAGGTTACCTGAAGAGCGCAAAATTGTTAAGACAAAGTAGTGACGAGCGAAGAGGGGTAGGGGAGATGGTGGTCATTTACGCGGTGAAGCATGGGTTATGCAATATAAGCATAACCTGTGTTTGAGAAATATTGATCTATGTATGCGTGCGCATCATCAATAGATAAACCCGGTACATCCAACCTGGACCCACAACCCTCGCAATATAAAATCACATAATCCTTTTTTAGAGCTTCGTATTTATGGACGTGAAATGATATGTTCACCCCCTTGCCAGCGATGAACCGAATTACGTTTTCGTTTTGATAGAAAGATAAATCATGCCCCTGTTTGTCTTTCATAATATTGCAATGCAAACAGGCAGGGACGCAATTGCTAACTGTGGTTCCCGCTTTGTAAATGGGAAGGTAGTGTTCTATCACTTGATATTCTCCGCCACAATATGCGCATTTATGATCAAAATATTCAAGCGTCTCAAGCCATTGTTCCATCGTCAAATCGTGCCTGGTACCTGCTTGTTTTGCTCTATTATTTTGCCCAAGCAATATCTGTTCCATAGTCCATTTTTTTCTCATTACTTCCGCCTGTTGAAAATTTCATCATAGGCAATATCGGCTTCTCCACCAAAGTGCGTGTAGCGGTTCGTGGTATCAATACTGTTGTGCCGCGCAAGTTCCTGCGATAATTTCAAATTTCCCTTGGCGAGATAAGTCATAGTGACAAAGTAATGGCGGAAATCATGAATACGAACAAGATTACGATCTACACCAGCCTCTTCAATTCTGCCTTTAATTCCCTGTTTGGGATCGCCCTTGATCGACGTCCACATCCCGCTGGCGCTGATGGGCTTTATTTTTCTGCTTGCCCTTATATCATGGCGGGCAAACACAGGCTGGGAGTTAAGCGGTAGGCGAGTGTTCGGTTCAATGGATGCACAGGCGATGTGATATTCCCGCATTGCTTGTATCGAGCGATTGGAGAAACGAATTACAGCTTGTTTATCTCCTTTGCCAATAATAATTGCTCGGGCTTCCTGCCAGTCAATATCTCCGCGTTTTAGGGCGCATGCCTCGGATATACGCAGGCCAGTATCTGCCAGTGTTAGAACAAAAGCGCGGTCTCGCAGGGCAGGCAAGTCACCGTTGAGTCGGCTGCAATATTCAATGACCTGCTCAATGGCTTCCCGGTTAAAGTTAACCATGCGCTTTCCCTGTTTGCGTGTGTAATGCTTGGTAATTCCTTTCATTTCTGCCAGATCACCAGACTTGCAAAACGTGTAAAGTCCTAGGACGGCCGAACGCCAGATCTGTTTTGTGGATGGCGAAAATCCTTTAATGGCCACCAGAAAAGTTTCGTATGTTTCCACGTTCAGTGGGGCATCTTCGCCAACGATCAACATAAAGCGTTGGAGTCCGTAACGATATGCTGCGATCGTATTTTGCGAGAGGTCAAGAGTGTCAAGGAAGTGGTTTATTTGTGTCTGCATGAAAATCTAATCCTTATTTTCATGGGATATAATACTAATTATATCGAATGATAAGTAAAAAGTCAATCCATTATATAACTTTGTGAAAGAGTGGCTCCCCCACTCTGGAACTCCGAAGGATGAATTATCATCTGTGAAAAAACCAGCGCTTTGTGTACGGGCGACAACAGTTGATTCTGTCATTCTGATATGTTCCTCTGCCTTCATCCTTTTGAAATCCTCCCCCACCCCAATTCCTTACCATATATCTGCTGCCTCTTCGACACGTTCACGTGGCGCAAGTGTAATAGCATCCTTATTGCAAGTGGCTCGGCATACTCCACATCCATAACAGGCTGTTGGATCGATGACGACTTTTTTGTTGTTTGAGGAATATCGTATCGCCCCATATTGGCATTGACGCATGCACAGACGGCAGCCATTGCAGGCCTGCATAGAGACTTCTGCCACCCATTCGGCGCGGAACATGACCGGATAATCCCGGGGCGCATGGGTAATGCGATAGGCCATGCAGTCCTGGTCGCAGTTACACAGACCACCGATGAAGGGCGTCTCGAACGTCCACACCGAATGGACGAGCCCTTCCTTGTCCAGTTTGCGGATGGATTCCAGCGCTTCTTCTGTTGTCAACAATTCCAGGCTGAATGAATCATCCAAGGCTTCCATAAGTTGCTTGTCCATTGTCAAGCCGTAGCAATAACGCGCGTTCATATTGCCGGTCGTCACGCGTCGACAGACACAAGGCAGCCTCACAACACCCTTTACCATTTCGAAGATTCTTTCCACATCTTCCATGGGTACCACTTGCCCGTAATGGTCCTGTTTTTGGGCATGGGTCAGGATAGGCCTGGCTAACTTCATCAGCGGTGTTTTTCGAATTTTATCCAGTTGCTGAATGCTCGGTGGCACGCGGGTATGGAATCCGTTCAGGAATTCTCCTGCGTATTTTCTTCTATTGTTTTGATCCAATAATTCGATGGAGTAATTCTCCATTGTCAGATACCACTTCTTCCCATCTCCATGCTGGGTACAGAATTCACACATATGAGACTCCTTTGCGTTTCAAACAGTATAGCTACGCGGTTTAGAGTCTCATAGTGACATTGTTCTGTGTTTTCAAAGCCTGGGTTGCCGTACCCTCTCCCCTGCCCGGCTGACGCTTCACGTTATTGGCTCTTTCTAATTCCTAACGCTTTGAAGTGTTTAGTGTTTTTCGGTTACCACCAATTTGTGTAACTGTTATATGTTCAGCCTCTTTTCTGGAGGTCCGCATGATCAACCAATAGACGGTTAGAAAGACAACGACCAGGAATGTTCCGGCATAGATCACCATCGTAATCGGCAATGCAGAATCGGTGCCTGCAAATAGTCCGTGCAACGTAGTGCCAAGATAACTGACCAGACTCAGCACATGAATGGAGCGAAACGCCTTCGCCCCGATTCTCTGGCGTATGTAAAACGTGAATGTGACCAGCAGGAGGAGATAAAAGCTGATGATCCCCAGGCCCACCCAAAGCGGACGATACGTATCGATGAACGGAACCAGAAGCTGAAGAATGCTGAACGGCAAATATTTATCGAATAGCAAAACCACAACATGCACGATCACAAATCCGATCCCGAGCAACGAAAGATGTTCATGAAAATCGTAGGTGAAGACATTTTCCAATACGGGTCTGATCATCCCGGTCGGAATGGTAAAGCCCCACACCATGGAAAGCCATAATAGAAAATAACCAGTCAGACCTGAAGCGCGGGTCACGTACCACCAGATCTGAGTGGAGTTCATAGCAAAAAGGGACTGAATTTTTTGAGCAAAGCTCGCGCCGCCGAACGATTGACTGAAAGTGATGGCAATCAGCATGCTGATGAAGATCACGCCTACGAGCAAAATCGTGCTGATGGGTTTCCTGAGTGAGTCCCAGGTATCAGAATGCGTTTGATGTGAATTCATACATGTATTCCTTATAGTTGGATGAACCGGATAAATCTCCATCCGAGTCCACCGCAATAAATGTTAAATCTTGTTTTCGCTTCAACAGATTGGGCAATTCCTTCTCTCCAGCGATCAGGATTGCTTTTGCGTACACTTCTGCTTCAATGACACTTGGAGAGATCACGGTCACACTCAACCAGTCTGTTTTTGCAGGTTCACCCATGCGTGGATCGATCAAATGATGGCGTATCTTTTCACCCTGACTCCAGGTCCGTTTCATAATGGAGGAAGTCGCCACGGCTCCTGACGGGACGTGAAGCTGGGTCAACATTTCAGTGGGACTGCGCGGATCTTCCAGATAAACATCCCAATCCGTTCCATCCAGCGGCCGACCGATGAACAGAATGTCTCCGCCCGCGCTGACGCCGCAAACCTCTACATATTGATGGAGCAACTGTGCAGCTTTTTGCACGATCCAGCCTTTGGCGATGCCACCAAGATCGATCTCCATCCCGCGCGGCAAACGGACTCTGCTAGTCGCCAGGTCAAAGCTGAGTTCATGGAAGGCAGGTCGCGAGGTCCGATTTGGAACGCGTTCAGGGACATTCACGCCGTGCGCGCGGATCTCATCCATACTTCGGTCATATCCAATTTGTTTTAGATCAGACAAAATGGAAGGATCAAAAATTCCATTCGTTTCCGCGTAGTACTTCATGGATAGTTGCAGCATATCCATCAGATCCTCTGATATCTGGAGCCAGTCACCTGTTGAACGATTGAGGTCAGAGAGTTCACTAGCCGGCAGAAAACGGCTGAAGCGCTGTTCACATTCGTCAATAAATGCTTTGGCGGCGTACATTCCCGGGATGGCCCCCTCCCCTTCTGCTGCCAGCATCACTGACGTGTTCATGGCGCGAAATTCAATGGAGCGGATCATGATCCACCTGTTCGAAAGGCTGGTTTGAACTGTGAACGAACACTCGGTTGAACGCTGAACAGAGGCTGGTTTTGGAAATTATTATTGTCATCAGAACCAGAAAGAGGATTCAGCGGTTCCAGGGTTGGCAATGGAGCCGCGACGCTCGAAGAGGAGAAGTTTGCCTGGTTTGGTTTTGGCGCATGCGCCAGCATGACCCACCCGCTCAAAAAGCTCAACACACTTGTCAGGGTGATCCAGAATCGGATTCCTATTTTTAGAAGTTTCATTTTCACCTAATACCTTTTGTTGGCCACGGAGTTCGCAGAGAAAAAACTCAATGCTCTCTGTCGGCTCTGTGGCTGACTGAGTAAGATCAGTTATTGAGTAATTACGATACGACCATCATTGGTAAGTCGTATTAAGCCCCTTTGTTGCAAAGCGGACAACAGCATTTGGACCTGTTGCATCGTCTGCTGATCCTGTTGAATCTGCGAATTTGCCTGAGCAAGCTGGTCTTGAAGTTGCTTTTCACGCTGTTGATATTGTTGCTCGTGATCCTGGTATTGTGAAACCAGGCTTTGCAGTTGAGCTACCTGATCGGCTTGTTGTGACGAATTCACTGCGGATGCATTTGAGGCCTGCACCGGCGAATTGGATGCTGTGACTCCGTTCTTATTAACAAGAGCTGCCCCTCCGATTGCAAAAATGGATGCCCCAACACAGGCAGTGACAAGAAGTGCGATCAAGACAGCCATAAAAGGTTTTTTCATTTCATACCTCCGAAATCTTTTAGAAGTATACAAATTCAAATTAACAAGCAAATGAAAAACTTGTGTGTAAATTGTGTTGATTAAAAAGGAGATTTCGATACTCTTACCCGCCAGAAAGACGCCGAGCCCTTTGAGAAAAGAAAAGGAAAAATCTCAGGTTTCTCTGTGGACTCTGTGGCTAGAAAATTTGGGAGTGTCTAAGAGACAGGACAAAGGAAATCGATAAGATGAAAGGAGTACTTGGGATAGAGGCGTTTCATGAGTTGTCTCTGGTTATAACAATAGGCAAACAATCGAATGTTCCTGGCAAGC
>Ga0065707_10081762_pt1 | contig 47895 bp, 62 predicted proteins | sample SwiRhicommuniRL3_FD_59094 | JGI IMG/M metagenome (GOLD analysis project Ga0065707, IMG submission 59094) | Switchgrass rhizosphere bacterial communities from Rose Lake, Michigan, USA - RL3 v2 (version 2) | ecosystem: Host-associated > Plants > Roots > Rhizosphere > Soil | place: East Lansing...
GCCAGCTCCACCACCTCCAGCTCCACCATTATCGGCCGATCCGCCTTTGGTGTTGTCGCTGCCCCCAGTTCCATTGTGCCACTCACCGCCGCTCGCACCAGTACTAGTTCCAGTCCCCCCAATAGACGCTAGGCCACCTCCACCTCCTCCACCGCCACGTGTTCCGCTCAAGCCACCGCCTCCGCCAGCATAAGCCGTAAACAGCGAGCCCAATGTTGTATTGTTTCCAGCTGATCCTGAACCTGTCGTGCCAGTTGTATGACCTGCGGGTGCTGCGCCGACAGTGACAGACTCGGTTGCGCCAAACGAGGTGAGTGGAATTTGCACACGTTTGTAACCGCCACCACCCCCACCTCCACCACCATTGCCCGCTCCTCCGCGCGACCCAGCGCCACCGCTCCCCCAACCCTCAACATCCGCCCATTGCCCGACACCAGGCTTTGTCACAGTGCCGTTGCTTGTGAACACCTTGCGCATAGGCGATAGTAGCAAGCTGCGTAGGTTCGAGCCATTGCACTGCACCAATATCGCGCCGCCGGGGTAGAGGACCCAGCTTGTCAGACCATCAATCTGCTCCGAACTATTAGGATCTAGCGTTATATCGCCAGTACCCAAATTCTGCACGTAGCAAAACCAGTCAGCGCCAAGTGTAGCAACTGCGTCGAAAGATAGCGTCCCAGTCCCGAACGCCATAATAGCCTTGCCGCGATCCCCGGCGACGGCGGTGTATCCAGATGTGATGTCAGCAATGAAATTACGGCCAACAGCCATAACATCGAGGAACGTTAAGTCCTGCGGAGCTCCTGTTCCTGCACCAAAGGCACGCCCCTTCACCCGCGCGGCGGCCATATCCGCCAGCATAGCATTAGTGACGAAACCATTTGGAATAACTGGGTCGAGTGCCGCTCCAGTTCTTGAAAATAAAATCCACTGCCCATCTTCGTACCCCCAATAGCCTGGGTCGCCATCGGGGTTGACCGCTGGATCAGGATTCCAGTCAGTTCCATCCGCGCGGACAATCATCCCATTGCGAGGCTTGGGAGGCTCAGCGTGTTGCACGTCGATATAGAATGCATCGCGGCCGAAGTTGAGTTCTTCCTCCGTCCGTTTGAGCTGTTTCCAGACCCAATCGGTTAGAGATTCTAAGTCAGTGAATGTTTTCGGTAGTTCGTATTCTAATGTCATAGTTCGGACAGTACTGTTACTTCAACGCCATAACCCTCGAGTTCCCAAGGGGTGTCGGCGGTGGAAGAGAACCGAATTGCGTTGTATACCGTATTCATCGGCGCGCCATCGCCAGCGGGATCGCAATAGCGCACGCCTGCAGATGGGTCGAACACAACTCCGTCTTGCCAAACAACGTCGTCTTCATCCGGAGTTTCAGACCCGCCAAGTTGGACGAGAACCGGCCCGCCTTTGATCTGCGGCCACACGCGGGTGATCATTTTCCGCGCGTTGTAGTCTACCATTGGCTGCCCCTCGCGATCAACGCCAACAACTGCGAGGCCGATGCGTTCAAGGACACAATTGAATGACGTTCCGTTGAAATTGTCAGCGCTTTCGAGCTGTAGGAGGAGAGTATTCGTCTCATCCGTCACGACAACTTTCCGGCGGCTGGCATCCTGCCATTTGTTCGAAGCTTGGTCGGTCCAACTTCCCGTAACTGTCGCCCAGGTTTCAGAAGCCGAACTTTCCACCGGCCCAATCGCCGCGCTGGTGCCGATGAAGTCGCGGAATGTTATGGTGTTTTCCTTATAGTTCCAAATGCAGGCCATATTTGGGTCGAGACTGCCATTCGCCGGGTAGCAAAACCACGCCTCGTCCTGCGCGCGGTTGTCGAGAACGAAGGCGTTTTGAAACCCAATCGGATCGATGTCAGACACGAGGAATTTTCTGTTTGTATCTTCGATAACGGAGAGGAAATCCTGCCCGTCGAAGACTCCTAGGTCCTCGCCGGTCATGACAAATCCAGCTTCCAGCTTGCTCTTCGCCATATTGATGGCAATTGCGCAGCGGGAAGTTAGCAGACCGGCACTCCGAACTGCGGGTTTGATGGACATGATTTGCTGTCCACCAATATAGCGCATGATCCAGGTTGATTCATTTTTGAAAATGCAGAAAAAGTCGCGAAGAGCTAGACCTTCTACAATCTGGCCGGAATTATCCGTCAAATCGCGATGATCTGCGTCGAATGTTGGGTCGGTGACATCCCATGACGCTGGCAATTCCCCGGCTGCAGCGCCGTCGGACCACATAACTCTATGCGGATGCTCGCCGGTGGCGTCGCTGATGAAAAGCGCAACGAGATAGTCGCCAAAGGAGCGGATAATACGCGCGGTTGTGTTTGCCGGCCAAGCTGGGAGGTCTTCTAAATCGTCAGTAAGCACCGGCGTCGGCCAGTACTGCGGTACATCACCTCCGTGATTGAGAATCGGAATGCCGTGGAAGAGATCGCCATTCCATTTGCGGTAGTCAGTTACAGTGTAATCACCTGCTTGCGAGATATCTGCGTGTGCGCCTGAATTGAAGGCGTAGACCTTCGACCCCATGCCGATCGCACTGGCGTAAATCCAGAAAATGTCGCCAGCGTTGTCGACGACCATTACAAATCCCGGAGGGACACTAGGCGTACCCATGACAGATGAATGTCCGCCAATCTTCTGCGCGCGCTTGTCGACAAAGCGGACATTACGCGCGCGGGTCCACGCCTCGGGCGGAAGGCGGTGGGAAGGGGTCTCTTGCATAACCCCTTTCGACCCAATGGATTGGATTGGCACGAACGTCATTTATGCTGCCTCGCAGAGGAGCGTGAAGCTCATTAAAACGTTGTTGCCGAAATCAGCCATGTCGACAACTACGGCTTCAGCGGCGTCGGTTGGGAAGAATGTTTTCCACTTGACGTAATTATTAGTGATGCCTTCAGTTGTAAGTGTTACTTCCATGTCTTCAGCTGGCGTATAAGAGCGGGAAGTAACAGCAGATGAACCGGAATATAGTGCGACGTGGAGATTTGCTTTAATGCCTGTCCCTCCTTGCGTCTGCGACGAGGGATTGTTGGTAGTAATTTCCGAGTCAGAGTCGACTAATGTGACAGTTCCAATTGGAATATTCGGACGGAACTGGATGATGATAGCTGCTTCACCTTCAGTGCCGCCAGAAGAAGATACGTTTATGCCTGATCCATCTTCTGTCCCGTCTGCAATTTTACGCGCGGCAACAATGCGGTAGCCTGCCGAACCTCCAGGAGTAGCAGAGTCAGTAAGTAAGCTGCTGTAATTACTTGGCGTTGACATGGACGGCGGGTCGCCGCCGGTATCCATCGCAAGGCCAATGTATATCAGAAGATCGCCTGACTCAATGCCGCTTCCTGGATGGTTAATATTCCCGCTGCTAACCACAGAGCTATGGTTGACGTAAGTCAGCCGAACTGGCGGGCGCTCAATCCCGTAAAATCCAGGGTCCATACCAGGAATGACGCCCATCAGAGCACCCGTTTAGCAGACACAGAGAAGTGGTCGGTATCGATGCATTTGATGATGAATTCGTACCACTTTGTGCTAGTGATGTCAATTACCGTCGGCAGCTCGCCTTTGAAATGTGTGCCGAAAGTGATCGTCCGGCCGGTTGAGTTATTTCCTTTCACAAGAATTGCATGATGGTCGCCGATAATTTCATTCGTTGGATTTGCAAAAGCTGCATTCTCGTCGATTGTAACCACGCCATTGATGAAGGTCTTCCAGTCAATCGCGATCGACCCGCCGCTTTCGGAAAGCGCGACATATGATGCAGCAGTGCTTCTATCTTGTGCCATAATCGCTTTGGCACCAGTTGCAGCCTGGAAGATTTCGGTATCTGTCGCCTGTTCGACAGTTCCCTCCGTCGACTCTGACGCCGTTGGCACAACCTGCGCAACCAGCGCCGTACCAGCCGCGCGTTGGAACATAATCATGCGCCAGTTGCCGGAGCCGAGGGAAATGAACAGTGCGTGGTCGCCAGCAGCGGTTACGATATCGTCGCCGGAGAGAAGGATGAAGGATGAGCCATTATAGTTAAGCGTGAGGATGCCGGCGAAGCGAACCCACCGGAGGAAACCCGCCGGCTCAGTTGCGAAACCGTCGATTTGAGTCGTGCCGGTGATGTTGATATAGTTTGACGCAGGTGTGGAGAGATCGGGGGTGGTTGCCGACGCAAGATCGACAGGTGCTTGCTCAAGATAAATCGCGCGCGAGAGTGAAGGGAAGGTCGCCTTCGTTACGGTTTTAAGCAACCGCAAATGGTCGTCGCCCTGCGAGACGTTATCGCCCGCAACAGGGTTTGTGACGACTAGGTCATCAATAAATGATGCTGCTTCGAGGCCCATATCACGACGTCTCCCCCATGGCGTAACGCCGGTTGTCAGTTAAGAGGTCCATTGAGTATTGCTCAAGAGCACTCTTTGCCTCGTTGAAAATTGCGCCGAACATGTCACGCTGCTTTGCGTCATTCGCCCCGCAGACAAACAGCCCAACGCGTCCGATGAGACAGGACGGTGCGTGCTCCGCCCACAAGTTCTCCTCAGAATCGTCGGTCATTACCGTATCGTGTGCGTAGTAACGCATTTTAACGGTATATGCCACATCGGCCTTCGGGAAAATGCGGAACTTCCTGCCAGCGGATGCGTATGCCGACGGGAAGGTGCTGTCCTCATTCCCATACAGGCTGCGCAGATCGTCTTCGTCCGCCTTGCAAAGTGCGATTTCTTCCGCTTCGTCATTCACCAGCGTGATTGCGTCTTCCTCAATCTCCGCGATGAAGTCCTGCGGCCGGTCGAAAGTCTCCCCATCGACCGTCAAAACTCCAACCGTGCGATCGTCCGTCTGCAAAAACCACGGGCGGATGATCCATTTGACTTCCTTCTCCAGCGCGCGTTGCTGGATGCCGATCTGAGTGTTGATGACTGCGGTAAGGTCGGTCCTATGCCCCATCAACATTTGGATCTGTGTTCTGATTTCGCCCCTAGTCACTCTCTTCATCCATTAAGTGAGCGTTGAGGAGTTCGATGTCCGGATCGCCTTTATCCAGACGAAGCTTAACCCGGCCGGGGAGTTCCTTTTTGGGACGCTTCCAATTGGACGGCCCTTTTCCGTTCGTCCTCGGCGGGTCGACGGAATAATCCGGAACCATCCTTGGCGCCTCTACCTCCACGATCTCTCCGGAAATCTGAAACTTCGATCGCGTACCGACGGAGATTTTCTTGAGTATCGCTTTGTCGCTAACTTCCAGACGCATGTGGCGATCGCCATTATCGTCCGGGCCATCTGCATAATCATAGCACATTGTCGACTCCCAGTTAAAAAAAGGGGAGGGCCATGTCCACGCCCTCCCAGTCTACCGCATGAAACCTGGGTGTTAGACAGTTGCAGAGAACATGTCGGCGACGTTGGAACCAGCCGGGACGAGGACCATGCCATGAACGCCCCAAACGTTCGCAGCGATGTCTTCGACCTCGATCATATCACCGATCTGACCGCCAGTAGTGGTGCCATTCAGCGTGATCGTATCGTCAGTGCCGGTGCCAGAATACGCCGTCGCTGCGTTGGCGTCGTTATCGAGAGAGACGATAACGCCCTTCAGCGTGTGGCTTGCGTCCGGAACCTTGATCAGATGGTTGTTGGTATTAACCGCCGTTACACGGAACCGAATGCGCGCGCCGGAGCCAGTTGCCGCCGGGAGGGTGACAGTGCTCGCAGCCGCGGTGTGGTCGAGAAGGATGGTCTTGCCGTTGTGCTGCGCTTTGGTCAGCGTCAACGCAGTGCCACCCACCGCAACCGCCTGGAAGCCATTGTCCGCAGACGCGCGGATGATTGCGCCGGCCCAGGAAGTCACCGCGCCTTCGCCAGTGTTGAACACAAGCGCCAAATCGCCACGCGCAACGGTGACGACGGTCTCGGTCTCGCCCGTGTTCTTGACGACGATGGCCTCACCATTGCCATCGGCGTTGTTGTAGATCCAGAAGAACATGCCTTTGACGGTTTCATCCGTCGCGAGCGGCAGGCGTAGGTCCTTGTCCGCACCATTTGGATCCATGATGAGGAGGGAAGGCGACAACTCCGTCAGTTGGTAGTTGTCAGTGATGGGCCCGACGAACGGCATATGCCGTTGGGCGGTCTTGAAGAGCGGGTTAATCAGCTCGGGGTATTCGAGAAGTGAACGCATTTCGCGTGGCCTCCTTACGAGTCTGCAAGGTTGCCGAGGTACGCACAGGTCAGACCACCGCGGTCGACCATGAGCGAGCACTCGGTCTGGAGGAAGCCACGACGGACGTCTTCGGACTCGGTCTGGACGTCATCCTTGACTTTGGTGTCGCGATCCTTCAGGTGGACGTAGCGGATCGAGTCGAAGTCCAGGATGAACATCGACCGCGAGTATTTGTCGTGGACGTTCAGCAGGGGGTGGGTCTTGAGGAAGATCGATCCCTGCGGCGTGATGAAGCGACGGAAGTTCATCCCGTAGACTTCGAAGACGCCGTCGTACTGAATGTCGGTGTTGCTGTCGGCCTGGATGACCTTATTCAGGCTGTTCAGCGCGAGGTTGCCGCAGAAGGCAATGCGCTCGTCGCCGGCGCCGGTGTCGTAGTCGAACACGCGGTAGATGGCGTCGAGGAAGGTCGATACAGTGACCGGCGAACCGAAGATCGTCGTGCGGCTGTCGGGGATGAAGGAGCGCAGGCCGCCCATGTAACGCTTGGGCTTCCCGTTCGAACCAGTCGTTTCATGCCGACGGCCGTAGAGGATTGCCCACTCGATGTCGCGAGAGTGGTCGAAAGTTTTGCGCTTCTTGTCGTTCGACCAGAGATCGCCAGTGCGATAGGTGGTCTTGTCCGCAGTTTTCGAGAGCTCATAGGTGTTCTTGAAAATCTGCGTGTAGTTGTAGTATTTGATGGGGTTGCGCGAAACGGCCTGGGGCGCGTCCGTGCCTTCCGCATATGCGGAGCCCATCAGAGTCAGCCACGCGTCGTCGCTGATGGTCGCCGGGGTGGACCCTGCGGCACCGCGGAGGACGGTGAATGAGGTTGCGGAAGCGACGGAAACGACTTCGAGAAGCTCGTTGTCCATCACGTCGGACTCGGTCTTCTCCACCTGGAGGAGGTCGCCGGGCTTCAGATGCGTGGCGAGGCCCCAGTTGCGATCGGCGTTTGTGGAATCCGGATCGCTGGAGTCGACGTTGATAGTCGTCACGCCGGCGGCATGGGAGCCATTCACCTGGAGACGGACGTTGCCATTCGGCTCATCCCACCAAGCGAATTCCGGATCGGTGACAGACTTCTTTTTTGCGCGAGAGGTCAGCGCGAAGATCGGCGCACTGCCCTTAGGGTTGCGAAACAAAATCATTTCGCGGAAGGATTTCGGACGCTCGTCCGTCCCGACATCCGCTGAGGCCCGAAGGCCGGCTACTGCAGTCATTTTCCAATGCCCCAAAGATTGTGGTTAGTCCGGGAGGTCTCCCCCAAAGTTCAGCATGTTGGCGAGGTCTGTTATAGGATCGACTTTCTGCGCGGGAGTGCCTGGAGCCTTCCGGGCCTGTGGCGCGCCGCCACCAGCTTTTGCCGCTGGTGCGAAGGCTTGTCGGGAAATCTCCCGCTTGCCCGCAGGCTTTGCACTTCCGTTGCCATTCCCATTCCCGCCGGCAGGCTTTTTCACCGGCGGAGTCACGTTGAGCATCACGTAAGCAATCCGCGCGGTTTCATCCATGATCTGTTGCCGAGTGGCGCCAGGGTGGAGTGACCGCACATTGTGCATGATTGTACGCAATCCCATATCGTGTTGGGTCTTGTCGAAGCCGTAAGTCTGGTAGAAATTCCTCTCCTGCTCTTCACCGCTGTTCGTCACGCCGATAAGACTCTGTACAACAGCCGGGAGGGTTGTGTGCAAAATCTCGCTAAAGGTCGCGACAGACTTGAGGTAAACTGCTGCACTCTGGCGTTCGAGGACTTGGCGAGTGTCGTCATCGAACTTTTCTGCGTCTTGTGGGGCGAGGCGGAAAGTGCCTTGGCCAGCGAGGTGATCGACCGCCTTGTCGAAGTTCGCATTTATCACTTCATGAAACGCTGGCTGACGCGGAGCCGGCGGTTCATTAGCAGTTGCCTGGGGAGTTGAAGCCTGTGGCTGCGGCTGTGGCTGGTTGCCGGCGGCAGGCGCAGGGGGTGTTTGACCTCCCTGAGCGGCGGCGGGCGCCTTCCCTCCACTTGCCGCAGGTGGCTGCTCTCCTAGCGCCTCCTGCGTTTCAGCATCCCCGGTGCCACTGGTGTCGACAATTTCATTGTCAGACAGTTCGGACTCATCCGTGACGATGCCACCATCGGAATCAGCAGTCTCGCTTTCGTCCAGCCCCCAATCGAAATCGGAACTGTCGAGGCTATCTGCTACCGCATTATCCGCTGCGGCTGCGCTATTCTTGTCCGTCATAATCATTCTCCTCGTTCAGGCGATGTTGCAGCTCGTCGATGGTCTCTTTATAAGTCGCGATCAGACCGTTTACGAGTTCCATTTGGTAAAGGCACTCAACGGCCCGTCCCTTCGCATACTCCTGCGCCAGCGCCGCATCGAGGTTTGGCAAAGGTGCCATAGCAATCCCAGCCATTATGCCATCATAGCGCGCTTTCAAGAGTTTGTCAAGAAAAATCTTTCCGTCTTGCCCCTGTATCTGGGTCAAATCTTTCAAGATTTTGCGCAGTGAACCGATGTCTTGCGTCAGGTCTTCTGGCCCGACCCAGTCGTCCTGTTTAAAGTCCAATTCCACCTCCTCCGATTGGCACTGGCCCCACCCCGTTGCCAGGCTGTTTTAGGTTGTTAGGATCGCTTCCGCGACCACCGCCGCGAATTGGCACGACATTGCCGGCGGCTGCCATGGCTTGGAGCTGCTCCGGCGAGCCCATCTCGATGCGGAATTTGTCGATATTGCGCAGACCGGCGAGCTGTGCTATCCACGCGAAGATTTTCGAGATGGAGTATGTCATGCCAATTTCCGGCATTGACTTCGACGCGACGAGGATTTCTTTCCACAGGTTGGCCTGTGCGAAGCGGTCGAGAGGCATGGTGCCGTCGACGGGGACGAAGTCGTAGAAGCCCTGGATGTCATTGGGCGTGACATTCATCCACTCGCTTCCTGCAAGGCCCGCCAGGTTGCCGACGACTTTAAGCGTAACGTCAGCGTCTTGGTATTGCTGCGAGTTTTGCACCATTTGCTGGGCAAAAGTGTCGATACCAGTGGCGGACATATATTCGGTTTCGACCTTTTGTCGCGAGACGCCACCCACTGATGAAGTACGAACCTCTGTTGCTGTTCTGCGTCCAGTCTTGGTAAACGCGCCCAGCATCTGGTCATTGATACCCGATACACGCTCGCCCACTCCGATCATTTGCATGAAGTCTGTTGTATTGTTTCGCGTAACGTCAGCGATCTGCAGCTGCTCCACCGCCTTTCCTGGCAGGTTGCTCGCCCCCGCGCGCAGACGAATCACCCCGCCGGGGATCGGATCGGTGATGTCCTTCATCACAACCCGCATTGGGTCGACGACGAAGAGGTTATTCAGCGACGCCCGGACGTTGAAGAAATGGGAATTGAGTAGCCAGTCGAGGGTCTGTTGTACTCCAGACAGAATTTCTGGCATTCCCCGGTTGGCCAGGGCGTAGGCGTCAGGTTCAAGCTCGATAAAGTGGTAAGGATACTCACAATGGTATGCGCCATGGGGCTGGGCTCCTAGGACAGTTTCCCAATCTGCGGTGACGGTGAACACCCACTTCTCGGGGTAGTCGGACGGTCCGAGCCCCCAGTCGCTGGGCGTGAGTTCGATGAACATTTCATACACGGGGATGATGTCCGGTCGGGACTTGCCATCCTGCGCGGCGTATTGCTTAGACGCGAAGGCGATCAGCTCGTCTTCAGGCTTCTCCACTTGGGAATCATCGTCGCGCTCGTCGAAGAATCGTGGAGAAATGTTCGAATTGATAAATTCAGCGTTGGTGTAGTACCCGGCCTTCTGGCGCTCCATGACTTGGAGCCAGGAAAGTTTGGTGCGACATCCGCAGAACTCGCCCCGCTGGAAGTCTCGCATAGTAACGCGCGGATCGGGCAGCCAATCGCGGGGATTGATGTTAGTAGCTTCATTGCCTTTGTATCCCGGGATTTCGAGAGTGACCTGCTCGCGATGCTCGACGCCGAGCTCGTCGGTGACGAACTGAATTTCGGTCGCATGGCGGATTTTGTTCACCCAATACAGGGAGGTAATGCCGACGCCGTATCGTGCCGCGTCGTAGAACCAGGAGTATAGGACGGGGAGCATCCGGCCGACTTTGGTCTGATAATCGTGAAGAGCTTCCACCGCCAGGACGCCTTGCTGACCCTCGCCATGCCGTCCGTCGAACTGGAAGATCGGCGAGCGTCCGAGGAAGACAGAGCAGATGTATGTGTGAAGCGCCATGACGACGGCATAGGTGTATGGTACCTTGATGGTTGTGTACTTCGGAACGCCCTGTTGCTCACGCTTAAACCGGCGGCGACCATCAGCCACCGACTCGGGCACGTAGGCAATGATCTCGTCCTCAGCCTTCCGCCACGCGAGGCGCTTGTTGGAGAACGACCGCTCGGAAAAGCGCACCCGCCGGCGGACCTCTTCCTTGATCCTGTCGGCGAGCTTTGAGTTAGGGCGGATGTCTTCTTCAAGAGTTAGTGATGGCATTAGGGTGCCGCTCCTTGATATTCAAGTTCACCGTATTGCTGCTCCTCATACCCGGAGAGTTCTCCTTCGAAGAGGTCAGTTGCGAATAGACCCTCGACCGCCTTGGCAACCGCCTCGATGATGTCGTCGAAGGATACGTTGGGGTAGTTTGTTATCTGGTCGATAAGGTCGAACATCGACGGGTGGAGAAGTAGCTTCCCGTGGGATAGCGGCCCGGCGAGAGGGTCGACGATCTTATCGTATTTGCTGCGTTTGTCTTTCTCTTCCTCGATCGGGATATAGCGACCTTGGGATTGCATGGCTTGGCGGAGGAGCCACGCGAGGGTTGCCTGATATCCGTGAGCTTCAACGCGGACTTTCTTTGGGTTCCAGCGAGAGACTAGTTCGAAGAATGCTGCAATGGTCCAATTCGGTTCATGCCCACGATTAAACTTGTATTCAAGGACATAGTATTTGCCCTGGTGATACCCGACGACTGCGAGGACTTCGTAATTCTTCTTATGCATCCCCTTTTCGATTTCCGTCGGGGATGGCGGTGGTACCGGGTCGATCGCCATTGTGATATACATTTGGTGCAATGGCGGACAAGTGCTTTCATCATAGAACTTGATCCATTCCCGGCGGAAGGCGGACGTCTCCGGAGTTACGAGTTTGCACTCCATCTCGCGCGAGAAGAGGGATGCAAGGTTGCGCTGCATGTGGCCTTGCTTGTCAGTGCGTAAGTCGGCTGAAGGAAAGCGCACCTCCCATACGGATTGCTGCTGGTCGAGCGGTTTGTTCTCTGATTCCTTTGTCCAACAGCCTTGGCGGACGTTGTACCATGTCGAGTCCTTAAACGCCTTCATGGAGTAGTCGTCATGATGGAACGGCGTTTGCAGAACGAGCATCTTGCGGTTGGGGTTGTCAGTGTAGGAGGCAAGCGATTTCGCCAGTGCGCCGAGGACTAGGACCTCGAGTTTGTTCCGCTGGATTGCGCTGGCAGCGGTTTCGTCATCCAACCCGTCGTCAACGACGATAAAGTCCGGCCGGTAATCGTCAATGTTCAGCCCGCGCGTTGAGCCGTGGATACCCATCCCGATGATGGTGATATCCTCGTTCGCCACGGAATGGTGGATACAAATTTCACCTTCATTCCACGGGAGCGCCCGACGGAGGCCGAAGGTTGTGCGATATGCGTGGTTGCGTTCGACCTGTCTGCGCATCCAGCGCACAACGAGATCAGCCTTCGCCTGGCTTGCACAGATTACGAGGATGGTGCGCGACTGCGCATATGCCACGCGCTTTGCAATCGCGGCCTTTATGTTCGTCGTTTTCGAGCTTCCGCGAAACAATTGGAAGTTGACGAACACCACCTTCGGGCTCTCAATCGGCGCCCAGATGCGATCGAAGAATGGCGGGAAGTCGTCGCGGAATGTCTTCGGAAAGAACGCCTTACAGAAAAGCCGGGGGTTGGATGCCCCCAGCTGTCCAATTTCTTTCCACGTGACTGTTTCACTTTGAGTGTTCACGCCATTCCTCGGGAAGGTGCTTCTTTCGGTTATACCGCCAGGGCTTACGCTTGTAAGCTGGGTTCTCGCAAAGCATGGTCCAGATTGATTGTCTGGGGATGTTCAGCAATTCGGCGGTTGCTTTGATGCCCATGCCGCGCTCGCAGACTAAGTGGATGACATTTTCTTTCTGCCATCCCTTCCAGTTATAAGCTGTTGTGACAACGAGCTTAGTAGAACCCGCCTCCACCACCTTTTGCCTTGGCCTTGGCTTTCGGCTTTTTGCTGGTGGACTTGCCCCGCTTGGCATTCTTCGACTCCTCGGCCTCCTCCCCTCCCTGCATCTGCGCCATTTGCAGTCCCGCGATCGGCCGGTTGAGCTTCTTCGTCGTGGAGGTTTCGGTGCGACCCTCCTCCCCGCCGTCGGCCGACACCATGCCTTTAGTCACGCGCTTTTTCGGAAACCCTGCCATTGCACTTGTCCTCGTAAATTGTGTTTGCCTTAGCTATTTGCCGTTTCAACTGAGAGCTCAGTGAGTCGCTCCTTGATGGCCGGATCGGCAAAGTTAGCCGACTTAGTTGACAGTAATCTTGCACTGCCGGAGTAGGGGATGAACATCCCGCCGTTGCCGTGGCCGTTAGCAAAATTGCCACGATCGAATATCGGCCTGTCATCGGTACCATCCTCGGGACTCGAACATCGCGTCGATTTCCTTATCCGAGGCATTGTCGATTTCCTTTTCTAGTTTGAGTGCTCGGGAGAGGGAGGCGTAGATCTCACCCATAACCGCCTCCCTCTCCTCCTTCCGCCCCTGCTCAATCCATCCGCGAGACTGGAAATAGGATATAAGGGAGGCGAGAAGTTTTATTAGGCTGAGGATGGTGGAGAGGGACATGGCAGGTCGGGCTCTTTGCCGGCGTGTTTCACTGCGCACCTCCACTCGCCGGCTGGGCGGCCTCGACTCTCTTCGCGGTCGTCGCTGCGTCGCCAGCTTTGGCCTCGATCTTGTCCGCCTTGTTTCCGATAAAGAGGAGGATCATCGGCACGAGGAAGCCGTTCATGTTCGCGACCATCTCAGCGGTGATGTTGAACGTGCCGGTGCCGTTGACGATTGCGACGAGGAGATTGATACCTGCGACGGCAATTGCGCTCAGCTGTGTGTTGTTCATTTCCGATCGTCCTTTCCGAGTCCCTCACGTTCGTAAACGAAGAGGAACATTATGGAGCATGTGGCGAGGGCAAGGTGGTGAATGCCGCTCTCCTGGTCGACTGGACCCTCGCGCCACCAAGCCCACAGATGCCGCATGCAGGAGTTGATGCAACGCGACCAGTTCATCCCCTTGCGCCAGTTGTCAGGTCCGTATTTTCTTGCGCCGTAGACAAAGGCATTGCCGATCTCTTCGAGGAACCACGGATCGATATAGCGCATTACGTCGGAGTGGCGGACCTTGCCAGTGTCATAACGCAGTGCGCCGTTTGGCGCCGGGATGACCATTGCGCCGTCGACTGCGAGCGTGTCGGTGATCTCCTTGATCCGCTCCTGCGACATTGGCATTTGCTTCGTCTCAGGGATGAGGGAGAGGTCAGCCATCTTTCCGTCCCCAGATTGCAGTGATGAACCCGCCGAGGAGAAGTTCGAGGATGTCTCGCCCGATCTCGGCTGCCTCCTTGTCTTTGACCTTCTCGATCTTGTCGATGGACTTGTCCGCCTTGCGGAGCAACCGTTCGGCGATAGCTTCGGCTTGGTCTTTAGTCATCCTTCTGCTCCTGCAGCTTTTCCTTGCGTTCGACGAGGAGCTGGAGGGTGTAATCCGTCACGATGCGGAAAGCATCCTCCAGGCACATCTGGGCCTCATGCAGTGCCGCAATGTCACTCATGGGCTTTGCCTTAGCCTGCTGGCCGGTGAGGAGTTCGATCTTGTCGATGACCCGCGCCTTCTCCTTCTCGAATTCCTCGCGGATGCCCTGGGCTTCGACGCCCGCCATGATCTCGTCGTAAGTGCTCATTGCCGCGTTTCCTTTACATGTCCGCTCCATACCCAGGCCGGGATGGGTTCGTGTTCTGCACGCTCGAGCACAACTTTGTACCAGAGCTGGGGTTGTGGGGTGCCGGATTTGGCGATCTCGTCCGGCATCTCGTCGGGGTTCCCGCTGACTTCGAAAACGCCGGAGTCGAGCGGGGTGAAGAAGCCGTCGTCGTCCAGACCGACTATGCGATTGCTGGCGTTAAATGACGGCCACTTTCTAAATATTGCTGAAGGGAGACTTTGGAGCACGAAAGTTGCGTCCTCTCGCCCAAGCAGTCGACCTCGTAATTGGGCGAGAGGGAATAGTGGATTGGTGTCGACTTTGCGTCCAGGGGAGATTTCCCAGTGAGGAGCAACGGCCTCAATTCCGTAGCGCTCACGGATGGCAAGACAGAGGGCAAGGGACGCTTCCAGCTGCCGTTCCGTATATGCCATCCAATGTCCATCACCGTGGTGAGGAGTACTAATGCGCTGGATGTCATACTCCTTTGTGCTGTAAGTCTTACCCCATGCAGAGACTCCCCCGGCGAGCATTTTGCCAGGGTTGACATGCTCGATGCCGATGGCGAAGGAATTGCACCCTTGGCGACCTTTGTAAAAGGAAGCACCTGCGTGCCAAGTTTTGATGCTGCAGGAGGCCAGCTGGGTGATGAATCCTTGGCGGTCAATGACGAAGTGAGCCGACGCTCGAGAAGCGGGATTACAGAGCCACGAGATTGATCCGGCACTTGAGAGGTCTCCTGCTGTGTCGTGGACCACGATTAGCGTTGGGGTGATTGGTCCGCCTTTGTTGGGGGTGGGATGGTAGGCAATGTTCTCCACCATCCCGTTGTCGTTGATTGTTAGTGGTTTCATGGGTGGGTCTCAGCTGAGGAAGTGTAAGTAACTATCGCCGATTGATGCTTACGATTTTCCCTCTGCCATTTTCTGCAGCCGCTCAGCGAAAGGGTTGCCCGCCGACGCCGGCTGGGCGACATAGGGCGGGTCGACAGGGTCGGGCTTGCCGGCGTTGGGGTCGGTGGCGGGCAGGTTCTGGAGCGCCGCGAGGTCAGGATTGCCAGCGTCCTGCTTGTCGCCATCATTGTCGAGGTCGTCAGGCTCGTTGCCGGGTTCCGCAATCTTCTTGGCCTGGGTGGACGATTTGAGTCTCGCGGGGACGCTGTCGACCATTGTCACACCCTGGCGGGACTGGGAGGTCGATTGCAGCACTGCCCCGCCCTTGCTCGCCTCGTGCGCGCGCTTGGCGATGTCCATCAGCTCCATGCCGTAGGTCGGAAGCGCCTTCCCAGCCTTGATTGCCTGGAGGCGAATCATGCCGGTCTTTTTCGTCCAGTCGATAAACTGCCCGAGGGTCGCATGGGGATTCGCGAGCGCGAAGTTCTCGATGGTGTCCTCGACGTTCTCACCGCGCTGCCAGCCGTACATCTTCGTGCCGCGCTTGAGGTCCGTGACGAACTGCTCACGGTTTTCATTCATGTGATAGGATACTTTGTCACCAATTCTGAAAACTGCCATTTTCACTGTCTCCTAGAGGGTTGGGCATTTGAGGGTGCGATTCTCGATACAGAACTTGTACAAGTCTGCCTTGAACGCGACGTTATCAGGTATGGCTGGCCCCTTCGCAAGACTGACGCTAAATGCTTGCATCTGTTGGCCGAGCGCGATGACCTGCGCTTCCAGCCGGGTAACTTGCTGGGTGAGCTGGGAGTTTGTCAGCTCGGTGCTTGTCGATCTTGTCCCGAACCAATACGCCGCACTGATTGCGGTCAGGAGGATTCCTGACAGTACTGTGATTGGCACAAAGCCCTTGCTTAAATCCGTCACCGCTTGCTCCAGTTGGGTCATTTAGTTTTTCCCTTCGAGGTAAACGGTAGGACGTAAAAGCCAGGTGCGAGAGCTTTTAAGTCGGCGATGTTGCGAAGATAGATAGGTTGTTCGGGAAATGCTACCGGGCCACAATTCTTGGCGATGATGACCCGAGAGACTGGCGTGCGGATGCAGGAGCGATAGCGCTCAAGTTGGTCGTACGCGTCGATTGATAAGGTGTTCTTGATTTCGATTAAACAAGACCAGGCAAAAGCATCGCCGAATATTCGTGCGTCGACAATGCCAGTACGTAGACGGTGTTGAAGCGACACTCTATTCCCGAAGGCTTCGACTAACGCGTCACTCACCTTCTTCTCGTACCGGAGCCCCTGTCTTATTGCTGCTGCTGAGTAGGCCCCGCTGGGCAAACGGGTTGACGGGTACATGTGCGACATCGGACGGTTCCAGTTCGAGTGTTTTCCCTCGTGCGATTTGATTCTCTCGCGCGGCTTGGAGTTCGTTGAAGGTCAGTTCGACGGTTACGTTTGTGGCAGGTTGCTGATTGCTGCTGAGCTTCGGCGCGTGGATGCGGTCTTGCGTTTTGTTCCAGTCGTCGAGGACGATTCTCGCGGCTTCGAGTTTGACGGTTGGGAGAACTTCTGGCGCGGTGGCGATCTGGGTGATCGCGGTCAGCACGGCGGTTGTCGCTGCGATGCGCTGGGCCTCGACGGCGTAGAGACCTTCCCCATGTTTGACTTTGATTGCGCGGGCGAGGAGGGTACGAAAGCTGTCGCTTTTCCGAAGGTGTCGGACAGTACTCGGCTCCGCGCCGATTGCCTTGGCCGCGTCCTCGTCGGAGATCGTTGTATTGTCGGACAGCAGATCAACCAGGCGGAGGATGATCCCCTGGCGCGGCGAACGCTGCGGTGGTAGTGTAGTTGCTTCCGACACGATATCCCCTTTCAATGTGCCGGGAGGCTGTAAGGCAGCTCGCACAATGCGGCTTCGCCTTCCGCTTGGGTGCGCCAAACAGCCTCCCTTCGCACCTCATGCCAGCAGTTCCTCGCCGTGGGAAGGGAAATTCAAACGGACGGAGGAAAACCGCGCGGCATGTTCGCAAAGTATGGCACAACCCTTTCGCTTTGTCAAGGAAAAAATTTCCGTCTGGCCCCTGCGTTGGGGTCCCCTTTCTCGCCGCCTCGACGGCAAATCGCCTGCGGCGCTCTTGTCTGGCCCCACCTCTGGGGTCCCCATTTGCGCCCCTTTCGCACCCCTTGCTGCGCGCTGCCTTCGGCAGCTTGCTAATTGTAAGTGTTTTCAATTTTCCGGTCGGACGGGCTCGGTGACTTGAGATTTCAGGGGGGCGGGGCGGCAGGGTGGCATGGGGGGACCGGGCAGGGCAGGGCATGGTATGGGCGAGATGAGGTTTCCGAGCGGAAGTCTAGGAGATGCAACCTATGACCTCCCCCCTTGCATCTGGGCGAATCATTTGGTACAATGGGGACGCAGGGCAGATAAGGGGATTGTCCCCAAGGCCCGGAACAGTTGGGAAGGAATGGCAATGACGAATTCTTGGAGCGCACTGAAGGAAGTCCGGGCTAATGCGAGGAAGGATGACGGACAGGATTATTTTATCAAGGCAATGCAGTTTGTTGAGGATGGAAAGCACGCGGGAGATATGGGGCATTATGACTTCGAAGCTGCGCGACGGCATATGGGTTATGCGCTGTATCAGATTGAGCGGTTGTTTAACTTGAGGAACGGACGAGGTTGATCAGCGCGGGTGTTGCAAGGGGGACACACTCATCCCCCCTGCAAAAATCTTCGCGCTTCCGCAAAAAAGTCCTTGCAACTTTTTCGCCGAGTCGCTAAGATCGGACTCGTAAGGGCAAGAAGGCAATCCTGCCATCCCCCTTATCGGGAAGGGAAATCTCCCCATGCAAAAGGCTGCAGCCACGTTTGATGCAACTAAGGGGAGAATTCTCCCTGACCTTTCGAAAGGAAAGAAGATGACGGAAGCTACTGAGAACGGCAATAGCGTGAAGATCAACCCGAACACCGGCAAGCCGGTTCGCCAAAAGGGCCAGACGGTGCAAGTGCTATTCGTCGCGGACAATGGCGAGGCCGCGAAAAGCCCGGCGGGGAGGAATGTGCAGAAGCTTAAGGTCGTGTTCCCCAAGAACAAGACCCAGCATGAATTCGAGATCACCAAGCTTTCGCCGGATATTCTGATGCAGGTCGCCGCGTTCGGCCTGGCGACATTGCTCAGAAATGAAGCGAACACAACCCCAGAGGAGGAAGGTCCGGAAGAGGCCGAGGCGAATTTGCTCTCCCGCTGGAATGGTTTCGCGAATGGCACATACCGTTCGATTTCCACTGGCAGCGCAACCCCGCTGATCATTCTGGCACTCCAGCGCGCGCTTACGAACGCGGGCAAGAACGCCGAGGAGATCGCCGCGACCGTTGCGAAATATCAGGGGATGTGGGACGAGGGTGACGACGACGAAACCATTAAGAAGAACCGCCGCGAGATTACCAAGGGGCTGATGGACAAGAATCCGATTAAGCTGGCCAAGCTCCAGATCGAGGCCGAAAGGGCCGAGGCGCGGAAGGCGAAGATGGAAAGCGCGGGAAGCGAGGATTTGTCGGACCTATAGCAAGGCCGAAGGCCGCGCAGCAAACGCTTACGATTTCGAGGCTCAAGGATTGAGGCCGGGGGGCGACTCCCGGCTTTTTTCATGCCACAAGGCGATTCGTAAGTGTTTTGCCTTATTCCCGCAGAACGCGCGAAAAAACGGCCTGCGGCGATCGCCAGACTATCGATATGATGTATCCATGCATATACCTCCCTAATAAGTTGTTTTATTTTTTTTTTTCAATCATAGATAGTAAGTGTGACAATAATATCATAATCGATAGGTCTCCGCACACGGCATTCCGAAACCTTGAAATTGCCCCATTTCCGCCATAATTCCGCCATAATCCCCTGCTATCCTACCCTCGCATCCGGGGGAATAACTCTGTCCACTCCCTCAAATCACGGACCATTCCATGCCTGACACTCAGCCACACAAAACATATTTTTCGAAAGGACTCGCAAGGGCATTCATGCTCGCGGAGAACTGCGCGCTCGCGCTCGCGCTGCATAAGGACGGGGGGCAGGAGTTTTTGCCGCCAGTCAAGAAGCTCGCAAGGATAGCGCGTCCGAAGAAGGAAAAGAAGACCTTCACACAAGTTTGCAAATGGCATAAGTGCAAGAGGAATGGTGAGGCATTTACCACCACGAACGGACGGCAGAATTATTGTTCAAAAGACTGCCGCGATCAAATGAACTGGTGGAAGTACGCAAGGCAAAAGAAGGTCAACTCTCGCGAGTTCAAAGAACGCAAGAAGTTGAGAGATGAACAGTGGAGAATGTATGAGCAAGGACTAATCTCCAAGCCACCGCTAGGCGCGGGAGGTAGGACGGAAAAGCAGAAGAGGTTGCTCAGGATATTCTACGCACGCATGGGAGGATTCAGGCTTATAAGTAAGCGGAAGGAATTAGGTCGTGCAAAGAGAAGACCAGGAAGGAAGAGCAAGTATTTCGCAACTGACTGACTATGACCAGATTGCGGAAGACATGGGATGGAGAGTTTGTCGCAACACAAGGTGTCGCAAGTTCCTCGACCCATTCGACAAATTTGATAGATGGTATTGTTCAAGCAAGTGCAAGAACTCTAACAAACGCAACAAAAGGACTCACCGCAATGAAGATTAAGAATTCATAATCCCATGGCGAGAAACTACTCCCAGCGCTATTGCAAGAAGTGCAATAAGCCATACATGCCCACCGGGCCAGCGCAAGTCCAGTGCGAGGCATGCGCAGACATACAATGGCGGGAGTCGATCGACAAGTGGCAAAGGGAGAATCCCGACAAGACTAGGAAGCACCAACAAGACAGACGTGACCGCGCAGGAGTCACACCAAGGAAGGGAGTCACCTGCGAGATATGCCGAGGAAGAGGGATGATAAAAGCGCTCACAGGCGGGAAGACATTCTACGGGACGCTGGAATACGCAGACAAAAAGTGCGACACATGCCATGGAACTGGCAAAGTCAGAACAGACTAGCAAACGCAAAAGGACAATATCATCATGACACACACCGACTCGCAACCCAACGGAATAGCTCACAAGACAAGAATTACGGAGATAAAGTTCGACTTCTCCCACGACGTTGACCGCATGGCGCAGGCAATCGCCGACCTGCGCAATCTCGTCGACGAGAAGGATGCATACACTGCCAAGGCACGCAACGAATATCAAACGACCGTTGCAAATCTCCAAATCCAGCGCGGCGATGCACTCCGTGAGATCGACGCAAAGAACGCCACCATCAACGGCATGCAGGATGAAATCAACTTCGCAAGGGAGGAGATTAAACACTGCAATATGGTCATCGAAAACCAGCAAGAAGCACTCAACGAGCTTCACAATGACATGGCGCAAATAACCTCCGACCTCACCGACCAATGCAAGCACACAGCCCACGCGGCATTGCAGGTCGCAGAGGCAAGGAGGTCCGAGGCGCAAGTCGAGCGCGAATACCGCAATTATATCCAGGAGCGCACAAAGGAATTCGAACTACTCCAGACTGAACTCCGCAATCTCGACAAGCTCCGCAAGGAGCTCTCCACCTACCGCAACGAGTGCCGCAAGCTTATCGACGAGAACACGCAATTGCAATTGCAGGCCGAAAGGCGGTGGGTCTTCCGCCGGCCGAAAGCTTACGTGAGCAGGGCGATGAGTTTCTTCCGTCGCAATGAAGAGTAAAAGTTAGCCGGGGGAAAGTGTAAGCAACTATCGCCAGTATTTGCTTACACTCCCCATTGTCCCACCCACACCAAAAAGGACCAATCCCAATGGGCTGCACCTGTCACCTACTACGCGAGACATGCTCGCACTGCAACAAATGGTTTTTCGACCCTATCTCAGACGACATAATCGACCCCATCCCAGGTGACACCCTCGTCATGCTCACACTCGACACCGGCGGGGCATCAGTCGACAAGGAAGCCGTCCTCACCCTCCAGCAAGCCAACGCGCGGAAGATCGCCGAGCGGAATCGCCAACTTGCGCAAGAACTCGCCCACACCTACCGGCCATACTCCGACCCCGACGGGCCACCAACCCACGAATTCAGCCTTCAAGTCTACATCTCCGAACTTGAAACCTCTCTCGCAAGGAAGACTGCAAATGAACACAAGCGCTCCCTCTCCCACCGCATCCCGTTCGCATGGCGTTGGTCCTCTCTCCGGGACGATCTTCGCATGGGCACAGCACAGCTTTTCCCAGGAGAAGAATAATCCTCTCCCCAACGCAACCATCTCCTACCCAATAATCCGCAAGTCAAAAATCTTGGAGCCAATATGTCCACCGCAATCCGACACTTCTTCGTCGACGAAGTCAACCGTCCCCTCTGGTTCGCCGACCTCACCTCCACCATCGGACGAGGGCAAATAGTCACCGACCCGCAAACCGGCGACAACTATAAGGTCCGCTCAATATCCTCCACACCCAGCGGCGATAAGATTGTCGTCCTCCACCCAGCAAAGTAGGGCACACTTCCATGCCGCTCAAATCCTACATAATAATCGGGATAGCATACGCAATTGTATTAGTCCTCTTCAAGCTGTCCTTCGCCTATCACTGCAGCAACCAAGGACTAACTGTCGACCATCAGCGCCTCTTCACCTGTGTAGCGCCGCAATGAGCAAGTGGGATGGATACCAAGGATTTGACTCAGAAAAGTGGGACCTCAAATACTACCCAAAGTCCAACGGCCCCTCCGCTCTCCACATCCTCGCAATCGCCATCTGCGCCGCCGCCTTCGGCGCAGTCATCGCAATTCAACTCCAAGGACCTTCTCATGAAAATCACCGACGTTCGTATCGAGACGAAGACCGCTACGCTGAACCTCGTCGGCGGGAATCTTACCATCACCCAAGGCGGGAGCCGTACTGGCGATCCGAAGATTGAAGTCTACATTGAAAAGATCGACCTCCCCGAATTCCTCCAAGCCGTCTCCTTCATCGCAAGCCAAGTCAAATGGAAAAACTCCAATGCCAAACGCTGAAAACATCCGCCTCCTCCGCGAACACATGGACGCCTACCCACCCGAGCTTTTCATCATGGGCCACGTGACACAGCAAACCGAATGCGGCACGGCCATGTGCTTCGCGGGGTTTTTCGAGTCCCTTTGGGGGCCAACACCACCGGGCAGTCTCCGCTCGTCAGCCATCGCCAAAAAACTCGACATCCCCAACTCTGCGGCCATCGATCTGATCCTCCCAAACAGCGTATTTTCCTATCAACACTTCGACGCTAGTCGCTTCGACGACTCCGAGCCGGCTAAGCGCAAGGCAGTCATGCTCCACGTCCTCGACACCCTCCATGAAACCAGCTGGCCAAAATGGTGGGAAGCGCTGGAGGTTATCTACGACGAAAATGAACTGAGGCACATCACCGGCGCTTAGCCGATTCCAATTCGAGGGGAAGGAGTTCGCCATCCTTCCCCTCTGATGGGCATCGATAGAAAGGACACCCAAATGCGCAGCCAACGCACAAAAGAACTTCGCATCTACCGCCACCGCACCCGTCGCCGCAACAAATGGCGCGTGGAAATGCCGCACCATTGCTCCAATCCTCTACCACTGCACAACTCCAACGAGCGTGCTGTTCCACTCATCATAAAATGTGAAAAAGAACTCATCCGCCAATGGGAGGCCAACACCGAACGTCGCCTGTGGCGCATGGAGGAGCCCTTCGCACTTAAACTCTTCTCCCGCAACAACATGACAGCCGTCCGTCAATTCGTGGAGACCCCCAATGCCCACTGACACTCCTCCCGACCGGCCACGCTCGCGACTTCCATCCTCCTACCCGCCGGAAATCCTCCGCGCGATAACCTTCGCAATCAAGTCCGAGCTGTGCATCCCGTTCCAATCAATCGCCCTAGCGCGCCAGTTCAAGCGCACGCTCGCGGATATTCGCCGCTCCTTCCGCGAGCACAAGCACGCCGACTGGCTTTCCGTCAACTCTCTCACCCTAACCGAGCACACCACCGTCGACGTAATGTCCCAGCGCCCAACCTATGAATGTGACTGCATTCGCTACCCAGTCACATGCATCCTCTCCTGCGCCAGCGGGTTCATGGAGAACCTGTCCCTTGCGCAGAACACGCAGACCGGCCAATCCCCGGACCTGCACCCAACGCAACTACCCTCCGAGGCCTTCGAAGCAGAAGTCCTCGCACTCCTTTCCCTCTCAAATCCTGAGGACTCTGATGACACTGAAGAACTCGTCCACTCAATCTTTCGCAGAAGCTGACAACGCCTCGCGGGCAACAATGGACCACCTGGAGCAGCTCCGCGACAACGCACCCGACTTCGTCGAGCGCTACTTCTACACAGTCCAACTCGCAATCCTCCGTGCGTCAAATGACGCAATAATCGAGGAGCGCAAACGCGTCGACAAAGACTTGCTCGTGCAAGACTACGCCGCAAGCATTGTCACAGAGCTGAGCCATGCCCTTGCAGTTTCACTCTTTCAAATCGTAGGAGGTTTCACAGAACCGCAAGACATCCAGCCAGTCATCGCCGGGGCTTGCGGGCTAATGGGCGAAAGACTCAACTACTGCGTCAACCTCTTCTACAAAGAAATGGCAAAGGAAGTGCAAGCTCTCGCGTCCAACCCGGCACCCACGACACTCCAATGAGAGCCACCCAGCGCACCCCAGCTTTCCAGCAGCGTAATCTCGGTCCGTCGCAGGAATTCGAAGGCACCATCTACCGAGTAGGGCAAGCCGTCCCGCCATACGGCACCATCCTGGCATTCTACCCTAGCAGACAGGGTACAATGGTTCGCCTTATCGACCGCAATGTTCAACTTTCCATTCTCCACAAGTTCAAAGAAGGTGCAAAATGACTAGCGAAATATTAAACTACTCCAACACGCATCTAAATCTTTTCTTCTCCGTCGGCGGGGAGGTTTATCTCGAAGGAGATTCCGAGAAGACTCCCTACAAAATCCGCCGCTTTTACAAGCAAGGCGTCGGCGGGACAGGACGTATCTACGCAGCCATCGCGCGCGACGACACTATAAGCATCGGCGGTGAGAAACACGTCGACGCACAGTATCTTCGTTCGCTCACCGACGCAGTGGAACTTACACCAATCCCCGACGTGCCATCTCTCGCCCCTGCCATCGTCGACATGCCAACCATCAAAGCCACGCCGGAAGGCGGCTTCAAGCGCGTTCACGTCGAGATTGAAGAGAAGCATGTTGTCAGACGTCACGGACAGTTCTCTATCCTAGTACCCGACTATGTTGATGACGAAGCTACACAAAAATCTATTGCGTGGAAGTTCCTCCACACACACAAAGCGCTTATCGACTTAGCCGCCGACACATTCGGCGACCCAGTAAATGTCCACCTCACAATTCGCAAGGACTAAGCCCAATGTACTACGTCGGCCAACTCCATGACATACGCCACGGTTGCGTTTACACCTCCATCGACGAGGCGCGCAAGGAGATGCACAGGAATCTCCAGACCGGGCAAGTCTACCTCTTCACCGTCCTTCCAAAGTCGAAAGACTACTACATCGTAGGAACCGTCGGACAAAACTCCAACTCAAAATTCAACCTAATCTTCACCGACAGCGACGCCGGCACGGCGCTCGACCAAGCCAAGGCTCACCTCGCATCCCTTGAAGCTCGTGGCTGGCCAAAGCGGGACCTCTGCTTCAAAAAGCTCGACGTTGCCGACAAAGGCCCGGCTGAACCCGATGTCCGCACGCAGGAGCATTTGGACACGGAAAAGCGCCTGCAACGCATCCTCCGCGCGATCGAGCGGGGCATCATGGTGACGAACAAGATCGGCGCGACAATGGAACTCCTCCTCATCGAGGACGAGCCCAATACCGCCAAGCTGATTTACAACCACGGGCAGTTCGGCGTCATGGCGCTCGACAATTGGGAGACCATCGACCCGACGGAAGTCTACTCCATGGTGCGTAACCTCCGCGCCCTCTGCGGCGAAGTTGCCAACGTCGACCCCGACACTCAACCCCGCAAATGGGCAAGGCTCCAGCAACAGGCCAACGAACTCTGGTCCACTCCCCTCCGCCTTCTCGACTTCATCGTCGACAACGAAGACACCATCGAACAGGAGCAAAACGATGCACTGGCTAACCCTCCCGCTGACGATAGTCTCCGGACTGATTGAATACCTGCGTGACGACACTGTTGACGACGAAGGAGAATAGCATGACTAGGCAGGAAAATAATCTAGCCAACATGCTAGTCCTTTTCACGTTTGGCGTGGGCGCGGTCATCAGCGGCGTAGTCGCAATATGGAGTCCAACCGCAGCAATTAGTGGCGGCGCAGTTTGCGCGCTCGCCGCACTTTACGCAAGACATTGCATTATCAACGAGGATCGATAGCACATGTTCACACCCGACCTATCCCACGCACTATTCGCCAGCGCTGGCACCATCATCGGCGTCATCGTCGGCGCGAAGGGCGCAGTGTGGGCACTCAAGCCAAAAATCGATGACCTCCGCCGCAAGCGCAATGAGTTGAGCGCAAACCTCAACCTCGCGGAGGTGAAATGCTCCGAGCTCGGACAATACAAGTCCGACATCAACGGCATCATCGCGACGCTTGCACGCAGGGCGGGGCTTATTAAAGAAGTCAAACTCCACGCAAGTGCCATTACAGAAAACTCTTACGACAACACCACTGGCGTTTGGACCCACAAGCACATCAAGCGCCGACCCCACCCACAGGACCCGCTCGCTGCGCAAGCCAACAACGCTGCAGCCTACGGCCCTAACGGCGAGGCACCATTCTGATGCCAAGACCTCGCGGCTCCGCGCAGGAGGTCATATCAATCCGCATCCCAGCGGACTTGAAGCAAGCGGTTGACGAGAAGCTTAAGGACCCTCTCCGCAACCGCAATAAGCATGGGAGTGTGAAGCAGTTAATCACCTCCCTCCTCTACTCCTGGCTTGACGACAAGAACCCAAGCTACAACAGATTGGACGATCTATGACACAAGACAACGCAACGCCGACTGACAAGCGCGACCTTCGCGACGAGTTCAACACCTTGAACTTCTCCCTCCGCCGGCACAACGACGGCGACGACCAGATGTCCGACGAGGTATATCGCGCCAGACTTCGCCGGTCCATCGACATCCTCAACAGCCTAACCGACAACGTCAACAACACTGCAACAAAGAAGCCCGCGACAAAGAAGCTCGCCGAGCTGAAGCGCAACCCCGACAGCCTGGATGACCTCTAATGGCGCAAATCATCTTCGACATTATCATCATCGTCCTCGGGACCGGGGGTGTCGCGTGGTGGATTTCCGGTGCAAGGAAGCACTAGCATGAACGAGCCTCTACCACCATTGACCGACTATTCATGGGACCTCCCCATCGTCTGGGATAACACCATGCTCATGTCCTTCCGCAAGTGCCCACGGAGTTTCTTCAACTCCTACATGCAGCACCTGCGGTCGGACGCCGTCGCCATACCTCTCCTCTTTGGCGGAACCTTCGCAAAGGGCCTGGAAATCTACCGCAAATCCTACTACGCACACAGCGGTAATCCAGAAATCGCCTTCGAGCGCGCGTATAGCGCCATGATCACGGCGTGGGGGGACAACCCCTCCCACATCGGCAAGGAAGATGAAAAGCGCACCTTCGATCGGTGCGCCCACGCACTGCTGGAATACTTCCGCAACTGGCCCGTTGCCACGGACCTACTCCAGCCGCATATGTCCAACAACGTCCCGACGTTCGAGTATTCCTTCGCCGTCGTGCTCGAACCCGAAATGGGCTTCCCGCTCCATCCATCCGGCGCACCCTTCATCCTCGCGGGGAGGCTCGACCTCCTTGGCACTTACGACTCCCTCCCAATCATCGAGGATGACAAAACCACCACCATGATGGGGCCGAAGTGGATCGACCAGTGGACCACCCGCCATCAGTTCCTGCTCTACGGCTGGGCACTTCGCCACCTCGGCTTCAAGGCGCGGCATTACATGGTCCGAGGAATCTGCATCCGCAAGGAGGAGACTGCTTTCGAGCAAACTCCACCATTGCGTTTACAAGACTACCTCCTCGACAAGATCGGCCATGAGATGAAAGGCACCCTCGCCGACGCCGTCATGATGGCTGAGCACAAGACCTTCGAGCGCCGCTTTGGTGACGCTTGCTACTCCTTCTTCCGCCAGTGCCCATTTTGGAACTCCTGCAGCGCACGGCCGGAGAATGAAATGTCCTTTCTCAAAACTCTCCCACGCAATAAGTGGGACCCACTCAAAGTCGTCGAGGTCGAAGATGCCTGATCTGACAATCCACTCCAATGAAGAGCTTGAAGTTTTCCTATCGGATGAGAATCAAATCATAGTGAAAGCCGGTGAGATCACGTTCACTATGACTCCCATTGCTGCCGTCCAGTTCGCCGCTGCGATGGATATGTTCGCTCGCACAGGCTTTGCCTACAACTTAATCCGGGAGAGATCAAAGAATGTTTGAAGACTTCCACCGCGCAAGGACTCTCGTCCCCATTGTCGATCCTCCCTTGCGTCGTGACCCTGTCATGCTCAGCCTACTCGGCATCGCGGCCAGCTCCATGCTACTCGCAGGAACCCTGTTCGCATTTAACCCTATCGAGGAGGACACCATCATCCCTCCTCTTCCAACCTACAACACGCTCTACTGGGGAGCAATCTGGAATGACGACACACCTCCCGAAGATCACGAAGAATTTATACAAACCGACCGGCAGGCCGGCAATGGGCCAGCCTCCGAAGAGCAGCGTCCCCCTCTGTCAAGCGAAGATACTGAAGGACAACTACGGCAGGATGAAACAATGCGGGACTGGCGGGACGTATACGGTGGATGGCATTCCATTATGCGGGTACCACGCTGGTCGTCTCGCGCTGGACGCGCTGGTCGCCCATTCCGAGGCCACTGCGACAAACGGGACAGGAGAAACTGCCGACGGACAAACAACGGAGGCATCACTTATCGAGGCTGAATATGCGGAAAAAGTATGAGCGCACCGCCGAGCCTGAACACCTCCGCGGAAAGAAAACAGTCAAGATCAACGATTTTGTCATCATCAGTGAGACGGAGAAAGCCTGGCTACTACGTAAGAACGCCGCAGACAAGTCGGAGAAGGCATTCTGGGTTCCAAAGTCCCAGTGCCATCTCCACTCTCACGCAACCAATCGCCGGCTGCATGATCTGGAAATCGTGCGGACCATCGCGGAGGAAAAGGGCTTGCTCGACGGAGAGCCAGACCAACTCGCAGACAAGTCCATCATGGACGAATTCGACCAACTGATCGCGGAAAGGTATAAGAAATGAAGCAGTACAACCCAGAAGTTAAAATGGTCTGGACAACCCCAAACGCCGAGGGGGTCATCATAGACTGTGCGCGGGTGAGCAGCAGTAAATCTGCGGGCATGCCGGACAACGGCCTCATCCGCTACCTTATCACCCATAACCATTGGTCTCCGTTCGAAATGTCAAACATTTGTCTGGAGATCACCGGCGTCCCGCGCGACATCACCCGCCAGCTGTTACGACACAGGTCGTTCCACTTCCAGGAATTCTCCCAACGCTACGCCGACACAGCCAGCCTCGGCGGCCTCATCGGGCGAGAATGTCGCATGCAAGACCCTAACAACCGCCAGAACTCCCTCGACGCCACAGACCCAGCTTTGATCGAATGGTGGAATGCTACACTGAAGTGCATCGGCGCGGAGGCAACAAACCTCTACACCGAGGCGCTCGGGAAGGGAATTGCGAAGGAGGTCGCACGAGCTATCCTCCCCGAGGGGATGACTCCCACTCGCATGTTCGTCAACGGTACTGTCCGCGACTGGATTCACTACGTTCGTGTGCGGCGGACGAACGACGCACAAGCCGAACACCAAGAACTTGCGCAGAAAATCGCCGATCAACTATACCATATCATCCCGCGGATTTCTTCTGTCGCGTTTGAGGATATGGCGGACTGAGAGAGCTGTAAGCAACTATCGGCGATAGTCACATACGAAACCAAATGTGAGTCCCCATGACATCAGCACCACGTACACCTGAAATCACCCGTCCCGACGAAGTCAAACCCCAGGCCACTCTTGTCCAAGGTCCGACTGGCAGTGGCAAGACCCGCTCCCTCCTAACCTACGCAAAAGCCGGCATTGAAACCTTCGTCGTCGTGACTGAACCCACCGGCGTCGAGACTCTAGTCGACGGCATGAGGGAGATGAACATCGACCCCAACCTCCTCCACTGGAACTACTGCCCGCCGACGAATATGTCCATCGCGGACATGATCAACTCGGCAGACCAGGTCAATCGCAAGTCTGTCTCCGACATGCAGAAGGTCGACTCCCCAGCCATACTGCAGAAGGGGAAATATCGCACCTTCATCTCCTTCCTGGAGCAGATACAAAACTTCCAGTGCGATCGCACCGGCAAGTCCTACGGGGACGCCACCGAGTGGGGGGACAACCGCGCATTTTGCGTCGACTCACTCTCCGGTGTTAACCTCATGATCACCCAGCTCCAAGTCGGCAACCGAGGGACTCTCACCCTGCCCGACTACAACGTCGTTCAACTCTCCCTCGAACAGCTCTTCGTCACCCTCTGTTCAATGCGTTGCTTCGTAACACTCAACGCCCACGTCGAACTGGAGCAAGACCTCATCACCGGTCGATCATCCGTCATGGCCTCGACCGTCGGCAAAAAGCTTGCGCCGAAAATCCCCATCCACTTTTCGGAGGTCGTCCTCGCACGGCGCGACCCCGATGGCAAGTTCTGGTGGTCCACCAACGATCCTGAAGCCAAACTGAAAGCTCGTCAGCTCCCGTGGAGTGACAAAATTTCGCAAGACTATGGCCAGATCGTCAAGACCTACCAGCAACGTAAACTCGCAGCACAAGGAGAACACGCACAAAGAACCACGGCATAACAAACTCAACTAAACCAACCTTATCAAACCAAACCAGGAACTATCAAAATGGCTTTTAACGCAGCAGCTTTCCTCTCGACCGTCTACGAAGATGCTTTTGACACCAAGCGTCCGCTCATGCCCGAAGGTGAATGGCGTGGGTTCATCAAGGCGGTGGATGTCGGCGCAGGCAATCGCGACGAGACCGTCATGCTCCGCATCTCGATCGAATTCGACGATGACAACCTCAAGGCCCTGCCGGAGATGGCCGACCGCGAGAAGATCATCATGAACGAGACGCTGTTCGTGGATGTCGATCCGAAGAATCCCACTCAGATCAAATTCGGCGGCGGGATTAACTGGCAGCTTGGACAGCTCCGCGCAGCGGCAGGGCAAAACAACCCTGGCCGCCCGTGGTCCCCGTCCAACCTGGAAGGCGCTGGCCCTATCCTTTTCAAAATCGCACACCGCGAGATCAAAAAGGAAAACCCGGAGACCAAGCGCAAGGAAGGCACCGGCGAGATGCGCGACAACATCGCCGCCTACGCTCCGGCATAAGACTTCCCACTAACTGGAGGGGGCAATCACGCCCCCTCTTTCACCGCAATGCTAAGGGGCATCAATGGACCAACAAATCATTTACGTCGGCGTAGCAAACATGATCTGGAACAAGCGCGTGTTTCAGATGAAAGAGGGGACCGTTAAGGAACTCAAATCCTCCATCCCCGAGGTCGGCCTCATCCAGCCGATCATTGTTGCAGAAACGGAGGATCCTAACACCTGGCGGCTTATCGTCGGGCGCAAGCGCTACCAAGCATTCAAGGAACTATACAAAGAGAATGCAAACCGCACGCTGAAATTCTGCGGAGCGCCAATCCCCTTCGGCGCGATCCCTGCGATCAACGTGCGTGACGTCAACCCTGAACTCCTGCTCAAAATGGAGGTCCACGAGAACGTCCACCGCATGGACCTCACTTGGCAAGAGCGCCTCGCCGCGTTGGCGGAATTGCACGAGGTCGAGCGCAGGAAGTTCGAGGAGAAGAAAGCGCAAGGGGAAGTCCCCGCAACCGCGAATTATACTGTGTCTGAGACCGCGAAAAAGCTCGCCGGTGTTGTCGGTGGGAATGAAGCAGCCATTGCCAATCGCATCAACCGCGCGCTGATCATCGCCGATAATCTCGACGATCCCGAGGTCGCACGAGCAGAGTCCGCATCCGCCGGGTTCAACAACCTTAAGCGCAAACTCACTATCGCCGCTCGTGTTGCCGGCGCAGACTACGGAACCGAGACCCCCCACACACTACTCGAAGGCAACTGCCGCGAGATCATGCCAGCGCTCGAGTCCGGCACCTTTGACCTCGTCTTCGGCGACCCGCCCTACGGCATTGGCGCGGACACATACGACAACATGAAACCGCACGAGTATGACGACTCCATCCGCTCCGCGATTCTAACCTACAAATCAATCTGCGACGAAGGCTTCCGGCTGGCCAAGCCCGGTGCGCAGCTCCTCCTCTTCGGCACCATCGAGCACTGGCATATGATCCGTGACCTCGCCGCCGAGGCTGGCTGGGAGCCATGGTTCCGCCCGCTCATTTGGCTGAAGTCCAACGAGGGCATGCGTCCTTGGGGTCAAAAGGGCTTTGCCTACACCTATGAATGCCTAATGTGGGCGCGCAAGGGGCAGAAGGGGCTGATCCAAACTGCAACGGACGTATTCTCAGTCTACCGTCCTGCACCCTCCCAGCGCGAGCACGCAGCAGCAAAGCCGTTGGACCTCATCAAACGTCTGTTCGAACTCACCTGCCTTCCCGGCGACTCCATCCTCGACCCATGCGTGGGCAGTGGCATTTCATATAAAGCCGCTACCCTCCTCGGCATGAAGGTTACCGGCATTGAGTACGTCGCTGACACCGCTCTTATCGCGCGGAAAAACATGCACTGGGATGGCAAAACGGAAGAGGTGGAAATTGTCAAACCAGGATCGGACAACTTGGACGACCTATAACAACACCGCTGAAGGGGAAGCTATGGAGCTGTTCGACAGCTTCCCCCGCTGGGTGCGCGATGAATTAAACGAGATCGCGACAAATCCCGACGACATGTTCGGGGTACTCCACGCGCTTAAGTTTGGCGACGTTAGAGATAAACTGCGGAGACTTAAAGATGAGGACAGACAGTGGCATAGAGACGCCTTTTCTTGCACCATTGAGCCGCGAGGAAATTATAGGTGACCTTTGGACTGGAACACGAGGCGATAAAAAGGCGCCGATTATGGTCGTCGGCGAAGCTTGGGGCGAGAACGAACGCGCTTCCGGCAAGCCGTTCGTCGGCGCGAGTGGGCAAGAACTAACCCGAATGCTACGTGAGGGAGGGATAAATCCAAATGACTGCTTCTACACAAACGTCATCAACACAAAGCCAAACGGAAACGACTTCACCAACTTCCTCATTCCAAACGACAAAGGGAAGAAGGGACAATACGCAGTACGCCCGACCGTCGAGCTTATTCAGGGGTTGCAAAAGCTCGACGCACAGATTGACGCGGTTGCGCCTCGTCTTATCCTTGCTTGCGGGAACTGGCCCTTGTGGCACCTGACCGGCAAGGCAAACATCAAAACCGAGCGGGGCTATCGTGTCGCCACGGGGATTGACTCCTGGCGGGGGTCACAGCTTTACCTAAATAAATCCTCCGGCCGGAATGCGCACGGTATTCCAGTCCTCCCCACCTACCACCCTGCCGGCGTGCTGCGCATGTGGCCGTGGAGGAGAATTACTGTCCAAGACTACCGCCGGGCTGCAGCCTTCATGCGGAACGAAATCACTTGGCATGACGCCAAGGCTGCGCTCCGCGCCAATATCGTACATCCCAAACCGCACCAACTTCTCGAAGTCCTCAAACGTTGGGCAAGCGACCCCTCTCGCCCGATCACCTGCGACATCGAGACAAAGGGAAACCTTATCCACATTATGGGGTTATCTCGTGACGGGTTGCTCAATACTGCCGTGCCGTTTTTCCACATCACCGCGGAGGGGACTCGTCCTGCATACAACCCCTATGAATTCCAGCAAATTTACCGCATGCTTTACGAGTTCTTCCTCACCCCTGGCCTCAAGTTCATCGGCCAGAATTTCAACTTCGACCTCCAATACATCGCGCGGTATTTCCACAAGACAATCGACTGCGTCCATGACTGCATGGTTGTTCAGCACGCCATGTTCCCAACCATGAGGAAGAGCCTGGACTTTATGTCCTCCATGTATTGCGAGCACCATGTATATTGGAAGGATGACCTGAAAGAATCCACCGACACATTCGACACAAACCAAGCCTGTCTGTACAACTGCGAAGACCTGTGGCGCACGAAGGAGGTGTACGACAATCAACAAATTGTAATGGACCAACTCGGCAAACGCCCGCAGGTCGAGCGTCGTATGCGCCTATTCCCCATTACTAATTCCATGATGAACGACGGCGTGCTAATCGATCGCCGCCTTCGCGATAGCATGCGCATCAAGCTCATGGATACCGCGCACAAGATTGAACTTTGGCTTTACGACATCATGCCACCCGCCGTCATCGAACGCGCGGGACTGACAAAACTCCAGGCGAAAACTGCGTGGTACAACTCCCCAACACAGCTTGCAACTATCCTCTTCGACACACTCAAACTTCGCACAACATACTACGGTCGTTCAACCGACAAGGAGGCCCTCGTTGAGCTCAGCGAATACTACCCGCACTATTCCGGGCTTTTCTCTGCAATCCTACTGCTCCGATCTGTTAATGTCGTCGCAGGGAATATCCTCTCCGCAAAGATGGAGAATGATAACAGACTTCGAACTCTATATGATCTCGCGAAGGCAATCACTTTCCGACTTTCTTCCGGGAAGAACGTATGGGGAGGTGGCGCGAACCTCCAAAACATAATGCGTGATCGGGAAGATATGGACCTCTTCGAACAGGATTTGATATGAAACCTTCTCTAAAAGCCTTGTCTAGGCTTGAACTAGCGCAGGAAGCAGCGTATGGCACTGGCGACAAACAATTCGCCAGCGATCTTCGTGCCTTGTTGGATTTCTACTACACTCAAACAAATACGCCAAGACAACCTGCCGCAACCGACGATGATATGGAGGAATAAAATGAGCAACCCTCGCTACTGGATGCAGACATTCACCGGCCGTCCATTCCGCTTCGACGCGCCGCTCAATCTTGAGATCGAGATTAAGGATATCGCCCGTCCGCTATCCCGCGTCTGCCGTTTCGCTGGGCATACAAACTCCTTTCTCTCCGTCGCCGAACACTCAATGGCAGTGCATTGGCTCATACACAAATACAACCCCGATAATTGCCTCCTCCAAATGCACGCGTTGATGCATGACGCGCATGAGGCTTTCTTCGGGGACATTATCTCCCCGCTGAAACGCTTCCTTGCAGAGGAGTATTATATCGACATCAATGAGATGGAAGCTAGCGCACAAGTCAATATCCTCGCAGCGTTCGGCATCCAGCTTTTGGATAGCATCCACGACGCTGATGCTATTGCACAAGCTGACCTCGCCTGTACGAAATGCGAGCGGGACCTGTACATGGCATCCCCTCTCCAATGGGACCTTGACCATGTCACCTATCCCGACGACCTCCCCAAAGTCTACCCTCGTCTATCCTCTAACGAAGCCTTCGGGCTTTTCATGGACACGTTCAACGAATTGAAGGACAAGCTCAATGCTCAAGGTTGAATGGCCGCCAATTCGCGACACATTCCTCCCCGACCCTGGCTGGGTTCTATTCGATATGGACCTCGCCGGGGCTGACGCGCAGGTCGTTGCATGGGAGGCAAACGACGAAGACCTCAAAGCCGCCTTCCGCGCCGGGCTGAAAATCCATGTCCACAATGGCATTGCCATGTACGGCCGGGACGTCATGTATGCCACCGACCCGAAGGGCAAGTCCGAGCCAGTCTACACCCGTGTGAAGCGCGGAGTCCACCTGACCAACTACGGTGGTATGGTCTCCACCCTCGCTTCCAAATGTGCCATGTCAATCGGCGAAGCGACGAAGTTCCAATACGACTGGTTCTCCCTCCACCCTGGCATTGTCGACTGGCATGAGCGAACTGAGTTCGAAATCCAAACGAAAGGGGAGACCTCAAACAAATTTGGCTATTCCGTCCCGTGGAACGACCGGCCATCCAAGCGCATCTGGCGACAAGCTCTAGCCTGGACGCCGCAATCCACAATCGCACACGTAACCGAGGAGGCAATGCTACGTCTATGGGCTGAGCGTGAGACCAACCCACACTTCCGCAAATACCTGAAGATTGTGATGAACGTCCACGACTCTCTCATAATCTCAGTCAAACGTGAATACATCCCAGCAGTCATGCCTCGAGTCTTCGAGCTTTTGCACAGCATTGTCATTCCGTACGACGACCCTCTCACTATCCCTTGGGGAGTGAAGCGCGGAGCGACCTCGTGGGGCAAAGCGAAAGAGACAACCTGGGAAGAAATCCTAAATGAGTCAACTGAAATTGGTAGAAACACAGAAGGAGTCGCCGAAGCGAAAGTTCCCGGACTGGATCGAAGCTTACATCCAGTACACTGACGATACAGAAGCGCCTATTGAGTTCCATATGTGGACTGCGCTAGTTACCCTCTCCGGCGCAGTGCAGCGTAAGGTGTGGGTCGACCTGGCCCACTTCCAATGGGTGGCAAATCTGTACGTCATGCTTGTCGGCGAGCCAGGGATTGTCACAAAGTCAACTTCCATCCGCATTGGACAGAATCTCCTCCGCGGGGTGAAGGGTTTTGTGAAAGGCCCTGACTCTGTCACCTGGCAGGCACTAATCGACGCCTTCGGCGAGGCGTCACAATCGTTCAAGTTCGAGGGAGGGGACATGGTACAGTCCCCTCTCACACTCTTCATCGCAGAGCTTGGGAACTTTCTCGACCCAGACAACCGCGAAGCAATGGACCTTCTAACTGATATGTGGGATGGACAGGCAACGACATTCACCCGGCGGACACGCGGCAGTGGCGCGATGGAAATCATCAACCCGTGGCTGAACTTCATCGGTTGCACTACACCCACCTGGGTCCAGAACAACTTCTCTGCGGATCTTGTCGGCGGCGGGTTTGCGTCCCGTCTGATCGTCATTTACGGAGACAAAAAGCGAAAGCTCATTGCCTACCCCGGCTTGTCACAAGGTGGATTGAAGACGCACATGGAGGACGATCTCATCCACGACCTGCGTCATATCGCCCGTCTGATCGGCCGGATGCAAATCTCCCGCGAGCCAGAGACTGTCAGACATGTTGGTCTTGATGGGAAGATGGCGGACTTCCACTACCCCGGCGGAGCGCTGCAATGGGGGGAAGAGTGGTATATGAGGATTCAAAACGAACGTGGAAAGGAAGCAATATCCCGCCGGGCCAGCGGGTATTACGCGCGGAAGCAAGCGCACCTGCACAAAATCGCGATGCTACTATCCATCGCATATAAAGATGACTTAATCATAACTGCGGCGGACTTGGTCAACGCTCACAATATCCTACTCATGGTGGAGAAAAACATCATGAAGGTGTTGTCGAATGTTACTAACCGACAGGCCGCAGCTCGCAACGCAATGGAGATATTGACACTACTGCAATCGAACCAGAACTTGACTGAGGCTGACATCTTCGGGCATCTGTGGACCTTCATGTCGAAGAAAGACTTTGACGTTGCACTTGAAAGTCTCCAAGCCGCGAAGATGGTGTTCACGCAAAACGTCGGCGGGAAGCCGTACTTGAGAGCAAAGGTTAGGACATGAAGAAAGATTTCCACACACATGTTGAAGTTACGCATTACAGTGAGGAATGGGACAACGAAACTGAAAAATATTTGACCGTTCTCCAGCGCCGACTGGTGCCCAAGAAAGGCGCAATACTCTCAGAAAGCCGTGATAACGACGGCACAAAGTACGTCATTCTGGAGTATTGCTATTTCGGCGATGGTCCATCCTTCCGTATCGAAGGCACCTACGAGGAACTGCGCGAGCTATTTACCGGCAAACCTACCGTACCCGACGTTGGTCAATTACCGCCGGGCTGGGAGGGACCCCTTGAGCCGGACTGGGAGAAGGCGTTCCCTGGAATAAGTCCTCAAGAAGAGCGTCATCAAGAGGGGCACTCGGTTGAGCGGGCACTCGCCGACGAAGCCCACTTGGCGGCGGAGCTTCCGGGAAGAGTTCCTGAACCTCGCGGCTGACGCCACGTAAATTTTTGGCGGTAGGAGTCCGACTCTCCTTCGCCTTCCGTTCCCTTTCCCGCGTCTTCAAACTTTTCTGGAGGGTATCTTGCGTTATTTTCAAACCACTATCTGGCACTTCCTGATTAAATTCCTTGATGGCACTGCGGGCGTCTTGCTTCCCTTCGACGTCATTGAGGCGTGCAGCACGACCGTAAGCATTGAGAAGAAGCTTTCTCTGCCCGGTCCAATACATCTGGACTTCTCGTTGCGCTTGGATAGCGTCCCACTGCCGCGTAAGTTGAGTGGGCTGAAAGCCGAGGCCAACGGCAAGAGCGTCCATTTGGTCACTGATGTCGTTGGGATCGAAATGCGTGACTGTGGCTCCTCTTGTGTCTCGTTCTCTCTTTTCTGCAAGGTAGCGGCTGGAACGCGATACGTCCTTGAGCGCCCTGGGCATGGCACGCTCCCAGCGCTTTGGGTCATCACTAGGCAAGGCGGAGTCTACAGCACTGTTATAGACGGCAAGCGGAACGCCAAGAAGCGGCCCGGCAATTTCACGAGTCACGTCTCCGAGCATCTCCGTGAAAGAGGATCCCTTTGGGTCCATAAGCGCGGCAAGGCCTGGGACGAGCTTGCCCATCGACAGGCTACCGGACAAATCGGCGCTGCCGGAGGGAAGCCCAACACCCTGGAGCGCTGCTGGTATCCCGAAGCCAGCACGGGAGGCGCCGTTGAGGAGGATGTCAGCAACGTGCCCATCTCCGACGAAGTCTTTGATCATTCTCCGAACAAATAGCTGCGGGTTGATGTCAAATCCCAGCAGCTTGCCGAGCGCCTTCGCCAGGGCCTCGGCATCCTCCGCGCCGGGAAGTCCCATAATCCCGGCGACAGCGAATAGCATCAGCATGAAGCGGACTTGCGTTCCCCTATTTGCATTAAACATGAAGAACATCATGTTTTGCAGGTAGGTTTTGAACATGAAGAGCACGCCTCTCCCACCCTGCATGATCTTCGGCCGTGCCCAGCGGGAGTATTCGAACTGCGTGTCACGCACCGTCTGCGTCGCGAAGATATACGCCGCAGTTTGCCGGTCGCCCCAGCCACGGTCCTGCTTCAGCCGTCCAACTTCCACCTTGTTCTTGACCAGCGCTTCCTGGACGTAGGGGTTATCTGGATTTGCAATTGCAAGGTCATACGCAGTCCGGAAGGTGACGCTACGGTTGAAGCGCTCGGCGGCTGCGAAGGGATATGTCCCCCATTGCGCAACTGTCCTCATCCCGCGGGCGAAGTTTCCGTCCGCAATAGTCCTCGACAGCACGCTTCCCTGGCTAACCGCCGCTAGCTCCTGGGCGAAGCCGTCGTCGATCACGCGAGATGCATGCGCCTCATCCAGTGCCTCCTGCTTCGGGCCATTGGGGTCGATTGTGCTCTTCCCCATCACCCAATTCTTCATATCCTTAATGTTGTAGTTCATCGTCTGCAGCGCAGCGGAGGAAATCCCGCGCTTGGTTCCCGGGAACTTCGACGCAAGGTACGGGTATGTCACCATCGGCACCTGCGATAGATTCACAAACGCCGCTGCAGGGGCGAAGGCGAAATACCACATAAATCCCAGCGCGCGCACGGACGCCCATTCACCGGCGGGGTTCATCTCCGCGTCGAAATGGCGTTGCATATAGTCAGCGATCCTTGAACGACTGTCCCGCGAAATCGGCGAGGCCGTCCGACGCACATCCTTGATGCTTTCCTGCAACCTGTGGGCGTACTCCATCCGGGCCACAAACCTTGCGCTTCTTGCGAAATATGTGGCATACGCGCGCATACCGTCACTACTATACCCCGGCGTGTTCGTGCGCTCAGAGAGGTTGTGGCGGAAAGAATTGACCGGGATGGAGTCGAAAGTCAGCCCTTCCAGGGCTTCAAGATCCTTCTTCTGTTGCTCCGTCAGCTGCTCGGCGTCAAGTCCCAGCGACTTTTTGACATTCTCCAATGCAAAGCGTGGTAGTCCCTGAAACTGCTGCATCGTTGGGGACATTTCATCCGACACAATGGAAGCTTCTTGAGGGACCTTGTAATCTTTCTGCACCTTCACAATCGTAGCGTCGCGGGCTTTCGCCGTGTCGAAGGCAGCGAAGTATTTGACCTGTCTGGTCTTCGCATCTCGAACAGTTAGAATATACTTGCCGAAACGCATGTGAGGGAAATAAGGCTGCGCACGCATTGCGGCAATATCGCTGGAAATCTCCGTGATTTTCGCCTGCAAAAGTGCGTCATCCGTTATCGTCTCCTGTGCATTCCGAATGCCAGTGATTTCCACCTGGGTCAGGAATGAAAGGAAGTCCGTGCGGATATTCTTATAAACCTCAAACGCTTCGCGAGAGAGCTTGTGCTTGCGGACAATAGCAATCAATTCCTGGTCTGTCGGCCAGCGGGGTTTTTGCGTACCGTCCTTAAGTTTCTTCGGATCGAGATAGACCATCTGATCGAGGTCAAACATCAAGTTCCACAATGCCTGCTGCATAGGCTTAGGAAGAGCCTGCGCTTGGCGCAAACGGTTGTCTGCCATGGTCGCCCAGGACAGTGCATCGTCCTCCATCGCGCGGGTGGCGGTGACGTAGCGGCGGAGCGGCTCGATGTGTGGGTTCAGGTCCGCCAGTTGGTGAATGCCCAGCAGCCATTCGAGAATGGTATTGTGTCGATCGGCGCTGGCGAGCAACCCCTTGAGTTTTTGTTTGTCCCCGGCATCCATGTCCGGCACGAGGTCGAGCAACTTCCTCACCTGCAGGGTACTGGCCCGTTGAGGCGTTGCAACGACATACTCCATATTCCAGCCATTCAGCGCAGATTGATTATCCGCGATGGACTGCAACGCAGACTTCCTAGTCGTCTCGCTGAGGAATGGCTCCTCCGTCATAAGCGAGTCTAACCCGCGTAACTCCATCCGCTTGAGCCAGTCGAGCACTTCCTTCGCTGGCTTGCCTTTCATGCGGTCTGCGTCGAAAGGCATTCCCACAAGATCAGCAACCTTCTTCAGCATCTGCTTGATCATGGAAGCAGACCGCGCGAAGAACTTCTGCATGAATCCTAGTTGCGAGCCGGGGTCGACCATCGCGCGGGAGATATTTTGTACGATCCATTCTTCAAAGTTATACAGATCTTTTTTTCGCCCTCTTTCGCCAATAGCACGCATAAGGATGGGGTGAGCGAAAACTCTTGCCATTGCCGCTTCTCGAGAGAGGCTAGCAGCAGCGTGGGCTTCGCGGGTGTAGGCATTGTAGAGCGCATCCTTTTCAGATTGCGTTAGATTTCCGTACTCATATTTGACAATTATCTGCCCGAGAACGCGAGTGAAGTCGGTGTAGAATTGCGCCAGTGCAACAGGGTCGGTGAACCCCTTCTGCGGATCGGTGCCGAGTTGGACAGCAATCTTCCCAGCTTTAGACAATATCGGCTTCGGCTCCGGCGGGCGCGGCGGGTTTTCGACAGTCGACTTCCACGCACGAGCTTCCGCGGTGTCGGTATCACCTACTCTCGCCGCGCTTTCACCAAACTCCTGCTGGAGAGCGTTGAACAGCTCATCATACTTGCCAGTATGCGTGAGCCTAAATGCAGTCTGCACCCCGCGAGTCTCGCGGATCGAGCGGAAGTGCGTTGCGCCAGGATACTGCGCCTTGAACTGCTCGGTGGTGAGTCCAAGTTTCTTCAAATTCGACGGAATCGCAGGCTCAATCGAAATGGTGTCGCCTTCAGTCTGTCCCTCTCTCGGGCGGAGGACAAACATATTCTTGCGGTTAGAGTCCTTTGTGTAAAGACCCTTCCCACCTTCGGTATTCTTTGCGTATTTCCAAGGATCGATTTGAATAATACTGCGTGATTGAGGCTTCCCACCGGGGGTCAACGGCCGGTCATCCTCAATGTATTTCATCGACGCTTCGCCGAGCGATCCCGGCGCGACAACCTCGACGAAGAAGTCGGTTTTCAACCCTAGCGACCGAGCCATATTGCGCAGGAAGATGAGCATTTTGGAACGCGTGCCAGTCTGCTGGTATGGCACAGCGCTTTCTTTCGTCGCAGGCTCCAGCTTCCCGGTGATGAAGTCCTGCAGGAAGGTGTTATGCAATTGCGACTGGAACAGTATTTCTGTCGCTAAAGCATCAAACCCCACGAACTTAGCAACTCGCGGGTCACGACTCCTCTTCGCGCGCTGCTTAATCAGCCTGCGCGTTCCAGCGTCAACGGAGATCTCCGGCCCGGCGTAGTCACGGACCTTATCGACCAGCTCACTCTCACGAACCTGCCGGAGAACAGCATACTCCTGCGTATTGGGGGTAACGTCAAGTCGAAGCCCTTGATCGACGAGCTTCATGAACCGCTCGACGGTATCCGCCTTCTGTTTGTAGAATCTAATCCCCTGTTGCATTGAAGATAGGACATTCACCAACTCCTGCAGCAACTCCTTAGGGTTCGCTACTCCTTCCGTGAATCGAATTCCGCGCGCTTTCGCCGAGTTGAGGTCCAAGCTTCTCGCGATTTGATGATTCGCCAGTACCTGCCGAGCAAGATCTCGCGTTGGGAATGATGTAATGTCATCAGGAGAAATGTTCTCCAGGTCAATCGCTTTTCCCCCTGGCCGTGTGCGACTTTTCGGGGCCCCCGACGCCATGACATAGAACTGTCCTCCGCCTGGTCGAGTACGTGTCTCCAGCAAGTTTGCACGAGATACCTGTGGATCGACTGTTGCCTGCGCGAGAAGAAGCTTCTCTGCTTTAGCAGGGTCGCGCAGCATAATTTGCCCGTCGGTATATGGCTCAACTCGCGCGCCTTCATTCACCGCCTCGCGATAGGCGGCCTGGGCAACTTCAAATAGTCTTTCCCGTCTACGCATATTCGGCGTTGCATACGCCTGTCCGACGAAACGAATTGCGCTCGCGAGTTTCCCACTCGCGCTCGACATCATCTCCGGATTTGTGAAGTCGATACGTGGGTCGTCAAGGCTAGACGGCAGGTCCTCTACCACCGCGGTAATATCCCCGCGCGTGATTTTGGACGGGTCTAGCCGCACAAATCCACTTCCTTGATAATAGTCGTTGTCATTGTTTGCCTGATCTTGCGATCCAAAGAGTGTCTCACGTCCGGGAATGACTGCGCCGTAAAGACCCCGAGATCGTAGATCGACTTCTCCCAAAATCTGGTCCAACTGTGCCCCAGTGGCAACCCCGGCTGTAGCGTCGAGACCATTGCCGGCGGTTCGGACGATGTGCTCAGGTCCAGTTGTTGGCAGCTCTTCTGGCGATCCTCCGAAGACGATTGGAACTTCACCCACGGAGTCCCGAATATCTTTGTCGAGGAGCACAGTCTGTGCGCGTTCGCTGGTAAGAGACGAAAGTATGCCACCGCCAACACCTCCTGCAATCATCGCGTTGAGCCGGCGAGACCACGCCTCCGGCGAGAGTTGTGAGAATTTCTCGTCGAAGAAGCTCCGCGCAGTCATGTCGATTTCTTCTTGCGCGAGTTCAGTCAAACCCTCGGTGGCGATGCCAGCGGCGGCTTGGCCGAGGCGTCCACCGCCACGATTGGCGAGAGTTGTAAGTATCTGGCCGAACATGTCATTCCCCTGCCCGATTGTCAGGCCATACTGACGGGCGAGGATTAGAGGGAAGAGGGACTCGAGCGCGCCCTTGGCAGTACCGGCGGCGATGGAAGTTATCGGGTAGACTTCCTTCGTGCCCTCGTACAACTCGCGCGCAGTTGCGCCGGTCTCAATCGCAGCGCCGGTTGCGAAAGCGCCAGCGAAGGCGGGAGCGGTGGATTTGATGAGACTTTGCGTCGCTGCTGGCACAGCTGCACGGGTGAGAACCCGCTGGAGAAGACTTCCCGCGCCAGCGCCAGACATGATGGACAGGACGAAAGGTACTGCCTCGCCCGTCACGCCAGCGACATACCTCGCCCAAGACATGGGGTTGAGTGTAAGGTCTTCAACTTGCGCGACACCACGCTTAGCGCCCCCTTCGGCGATTTGTCGCGACCATTCGACGTAGCTTTCCGCAAGGCTTTCGTCGAATGGATATGCAACAAGACCCGCCAAGGCGTGCGGGGTCGCGGCGATCTGGCGAACACCAGACTGCAAGCCAGCGCCGAATTCGCCGAAGGCTGTCTCTGCTTTGGCGTCGCCCCACAAAGTATTCGACTCACTCTGTTGCGGCGGGGTTTTCGGCATTGCAACGTTAGAGGACGGTTGCGGAGCCGGGCCGAACAGGGAGTCGTAAAGATCTGTGGATTGTACCCCTGTTTGGGAGGAAACGGCGGGTGAGGCCGTGTCCACTCCAAACAGATCATCGATGACGGAATTACTTGGGTTTTGCGGCTGCTGGGGTGTTGGCATTCGTCGCTGCCTTTGCTCGTTTAATATTCTCAATCCGCTGCATTAAGATGGCGCGTTGAACTGGGTCGCCAGCCACGGTATTCATTATGGCGATTTCATTCGGCGTGCCAACGTGCTGACGGAGTTTGTCCTCGGGAATCTCGTCCGACCTTGCCATGCCCCGCGCGGCGCGAGAACGTGCGTCGATGACTTTCGTTTCACGAAGAATGGCGTTGTACTGATCAGCTTCGGAGAGAGTTGCGGTGGTGCCGTCCGGATTGGTCACCTCCGACTCGCCCTTCAGATTTTTCAGTCGCTGTTGGAAATACAACGTCGCCTCGGGGGACAGATTCTCGCCGAATGCCTCCAGCGGTTTTTTCTCTTTAACGCGTTTGGAGCGGGAGGACTCCGTCGCCCTCCTACCACTCCCCATCCTATCAACGCGCGCCTGTTCCAGCTCGAGCTTCTTCTGCCCCATGGCAGTTTCTTGCTCTTCCTTCTTCGCGCGTCCGACAGCTTCAGCACCTTCACCTGCTGCCATGCCGATATTCGCCAGCGGCCCGCCCCAACGGGGGACCATAAGGCTCAGCCCCATCTGGAGCATGAACTTCGCCAGGTCATTATTACCAGACGGCGAGCCAGACGGCGTCGGGGCCATCTGTCCAGGGGAGCTTGGAGCGGAGGAGCCGCGGGGTGTTGCAGCCGACCCTCCACTCTCGCCGTCTGGTTTCCCACCGGACAATTGCTGCCCAATGGGCGGAGGTGCAGGCGTACTAGGCGCGGGACTACCTTCGAACGTCTGCTCTCCAATAGGTGGTGGAGCGCTAGTTTTGCCCGGTGGGCCTCCCATTGGCGTGCCAAACATGCGCTTTGCAAACCACCAAGCGGCATTGGCAGGGTTGAGGCCAGGAGGAGCTATGTCGTAAGGAGCATTCGCTGCACGACCAGGGATGCCAGCGGCGTAGTCCGCAATGCGCTCCGCCGAGTCGTATTTGTCCTCGCCGCTGGAAGGCGGGAGGGTCTTGCGAGTGAAGCTATCGTCCTTCGCGACGCCTTTATTGCGGTCGATAATGCGCGATGGAGTTGGCGTGTTGAATTCGTTCGCCCACCGATTGAGCTTCTGCGTCGTATTCTCTGCATTAGGATCGGGGTTAGACGGCGGGACGGTTTTCCTCGTCGTGCTGTCGTCAGATACAACGCCTTTGTTTCGATCAATCGTACGTGAAGGCGTCGGCGTGGTGATGTCGTTCAACAGCCGGGATAGAAGTTGGACAGTGTTCTCCGCGCCGGGAGTTGGAGCGCTCGGCGGGAGAGTAGTGCGAGAGGTGTTATTGTCACCAACTCCTGCATTACGATTGATCATGCGAGTGGGAGGAGGAGCGGGGACAGTGTACTGCTGCGGCACAGGCTGTTGCATCAAACGCGGGTCCTGGTCGGGCCGCATACGACCATACCCTGTGGCCTCCAAAATTTGTTGCAACGTGGCCATTATGCAGCTCTCCGAGGATTACGAGACGGAACGGGAGGGGAAGACTTCCGCTTCGCCTTAGTGTTGTCCTTAGCCTCGACCTTTTTCGGCTTGTCCGCGTCGGATTTCTTCGTCGGTACAGGCGGCTCGAGGTCGGGGACAGAAGGAGTCTCTCCGCCGCCGTAGAAAGCTGGAGGCGCTGCGGGTACCATTGCGTAAGGCATGCGCTGGGATTCGTCGACGATTGCCTGTGCTGGATCGGCCCGCGCCATAGAGTGGAACATGGGGTTCATCGAAGGCATCGGCGGTTCCATCTCCAGCGGCATGGGAGGCTTGGGCATGGTCGTTGTGTTTTGCGCTCCCGCCCCTCCGAAGGTCACGCCACGGATGAGGTCGTTGATTGCGTTCCACATCCCATGCCAGCCTTGCTCCATGAAGTCAGGGGAGAATGGCGCCGGGACACCCTGGTCGAATTTCATCTGCGCGTTGGAAGGTGTAGCACGCGGTTGTGCGGAGGGGATTGTGGCCCCACCTGGAAGCATGTTCGGGTCCATGTTGTTTCCTGTGTTACCAAGGTTGATGTTGACAGGAACTCCCCTGCCAGGTAGGTTTGGATTTGTCTTCGTCCCCAAGGCATCGGCTAGTTTCGCGACGGTTAGAAATGCCTTGTCCAGCATATCCACCGGCGGAGGCTCGGCAGTGTTCTTCTGCTTAGGGAGCGGCAGTGGCTCTGGTGTGAATGGCACCATGTTTCCACTGCCGTCATTCCTCAACGCCTGCGGCGGGGCGTCAGACATTGTCTCGCTCGGCCCTTCGGCTACAAGCCTACGCCGGCGAGGTAGCGGCTTGTCCTTTGTCGGCAAACCACCGAGGGGATCGAGATTATTTTCATTGAAATATTTCTCAATATCCGATGGCTGCGTCGCAAAGGGGTCAAGTTTGCGAACGTCGATAATTGGCGCGCTCCGCCGAGTACCCGCCTTAGGACTTGCTTGCGGTGCCTTTAGCGCCATTACCTGCCACCTCCCGGAGCTTGAGAGAGAAGTGCGCCAAGGGTCGGCATGGACGGCGGGCGGTTCGCGCCAGTCGCCTGGAGGAATGGATTGACCAAATCCTCCATGCGCGACACATAGGGCAAGCCAGAGCCCGACACACCGCCGGAGAATTTCGGCGCTTCGGCCTGCGGAGCCTTGATGCCGGAAAGCATGTCGCCGATGGAACCGAGGCCACCACCACCCTGGGCGCCACCGGCCGGAGCCATTGGGTTGGCCATCGGCGCGCCACCCATGGGCATACTTCCTGCGGGGTTTAGCATATTCCCCATTCCAGGCTGTTGCTGTCCAGAGGCCATGAGCATTACTGATAGAGGATCCATTTTTGGGACTCCGATAAGTGTGTGCAACTATCGGCGATAGATGCTTACGTTTTCCACCCTACATAAAAATCGGCGCGCCAGCCATCGCACTCGCAGCGCTCAACCCCGCGCCGAGAAGCTGTGTCCAATCGCTCTTAGGCTGCGCACCAGACACTGTGCTGGTACTCCCCGCTCCTGGCATGGCGCCGGCTCCACCTAGCATCTGCATTCCCAAATTAAACGGCAGCATTTGCTGGTTGAAGCCCTGCGCCCCTTGCTGATTGGCAAGCTCCCTGCGCTGCGCGCCCACAGTCTCCAACGCCGCTTCCGGGAAGAGTGAGGCCTGCATGCTTTGCGGTGCCAGCGTAATGCCTTTCGCCAGCGCATCCAGGTTCTGCCCATATGCAGTATTGAGAAATTTCGCTGACGTGTCCCCAACCTCCCGCATATACTGACCAGCGGCGATGCCCTGCCGGACGTTGTCTTTGGGGCTCCCCAGAGCACCAGGCCCCGCGGATATTGCATTCGTCCTGAGCCCTGGCATGACGACATCGCGAAAGTTCTCGCTCAGCGGGCGAAGAGAAGCGTCGAGCGCTTGCTTCATCGCGGGATTGCTGTCCAAGTTCATAACGTCGCCGGTCAGGAAGTTCTGCGCCTTCCCGAGATTGGCGGACATTGTTTGCAGGTCGTTGGTGGACTTATTCACCACTCCCTGCTGAGCTTGGTTTTGGAGTGGGTCAAATCCTTGCACGCCGGGGAGCTGAGGAGTTCCACCGGACAAGCTTTGGTCAATTTGACCCATTCCTTTTTTGATAAGCTCCCTCTGTTCGGGAGTTAATTCGACCTTATTTGTCTGCTCGACTTTGTCCGATCCGCCGCCCGGCATGATCCACCTCTTTAAGAAGAGTTACATATTTCAGCTTGTAGCCAGCAGGCTGGAAGACCTTCGCCCAGCCGAGGCGACCATTGATTTCAACGAAGTCCGCGCCGACCATAGCAGCCATTCGTTCGACAGCCTCCACCCAAGGGAGGAAGAAGTGCGGTCCATCGTCGCCGGCGCACCATAGAATTTTAACCGCCTTGCCGGCGCTGTAAGTTACAAAGGAAGTCAGACCCCAAATCGATGTGTCACAACTTCCATTGAAACCTCCCGCCCACACTTGCATATTCGCGGCGTCGATTTCGTCGATGATTTTGTCAAGCGTGTGGTATGGTTCCCAAAGTTCAATGGTTTCCGCAAGTTTGGCTAGAAGTGCCGGCCGATGTTTTTTAAGCTCATCATCGTTGAGAATCTCTAGCCAAACTTTGCTCATGAGAAGGTTATCCTTAGTTCACCACGTCCGCCGTTGCCGCTAGTGCCACTCTCCGAACCTCCACCTCCGCCGCCTGGCGCTACACCATTGCCAGCGTTGTTCGCGGCG
>Ga0065707_10000501_pt1 | contig 47733 bp, 38 predicted proteins | sample SwiRhicommuniRL3_FD_59094 | JGI IMG/M metagenome (GOLD analysis project Ga0065707, IMG submission 59094) | Switchgrass rhizosphere bacterial communities from Rose Lake, Michigan, USA - RL3 v2 (version 2) | ecosystem: Host-associated > Plants > Roots > Rhizosphere > Soil | place: East Lansing...
GCCTCGGCAAGTTTGATTTTTGCATCTGTGTCCTCCAGTTGCGCTAATACCTGGCCGGCTTTCACCTGGTAGCCAACTTTGACATTGATCGTGCTGACTTGTCCGCTGGTATTGAACCCAAAGCTGGATTCTACGGAGGGCATCACTGTCCCTGTACCGTTGGCATACAGAACCAGATTCCCCTTTGTCGCCTTTGCTGTCTGAAGCGGAGTTTCATTTGCAGTGTTGGCTGCACTCCTTGATGCAAAGAGTGAAGACGCGTAGAAACCTCCACCAATTAATGCCCCTACTAAAATAATAGCGGCCACAATTTTGATAGCTTTATTTGATAAGAGTTTGGATTTCTGTGATGTAGTCATAAACGTCATCCGTTACTGATTGACCGTCGTTGCGTTGGTCAACACCACGTCACCTCGCTTCAAGCCTGATTTAACTTCCGCATAGAGAATATCCTGCAGGCCGATTTCCACTTGCTGTTCAACTGGTTTCCCATTCTTCATGAGATACACCATATACTTTCCCGATTCCACTTCCTTTAACGCGGAGAGTGGAACTAGGACAACATTCAGTGCTTCACCTCCGGTCACATCCACGCTGGCAGTGGAGCCAACCGGCAAATCCACATTGATTGTGTCATCCAGTTGCAGGACAATATGAACCATGGAAGTACCTGATGAGTCATCGAGCTTTGGATAGACCTGAATGATTTTCCCGGAATAATTTTTATCTGGAAGCAGATCGAAGGTCACGGTGGCGGTGTATCCGATTTTTGCCTTGTCCCAATCCGTCTCATCGAGAGAAGCATCCAGCGTGTATGGCTGATTCATATTAGAGATGGTAATAATCGCCGATGTCCCGATATCTTCCCCAGCACTCAGATCCATGGAAGTAATGGTCCCGCTGATTGGGGCGATCAATTCAGTGGCATCGAGAGCAGCTTTGGCTGAGTCAAGAGCGAGGTTCGCCGCGGTAATAGAGGTAACACTGCTGGTTGGCACATCCTGTATTGTTTTGAGACCATTCAAAACATCCAGATAATTTTGAGCATCGCTCAAATTGGTACCCGCAAGTTCGTAGGCAGCGCGCGCAGCTAACAACTCTGCATCGGTCGGCGCGATAAGTTCCCTGCGTTTTGTGACGCCCTTATCATTGCGGATGGGGTAGGTAAATGTTTGCAGGGTGTAACTGTTGGAATAGTTTTTGAATGCATACTCGACAGTTTTCTGGGCATCTGCAAGTTCGGATTCTGCTGCGGAAAGTTTTTGTTTATTTGCATCTGACGCATCTTTCGCGACCGCGGCTTTTGCCGCTTCTAATCCTTGTTGCGTATCGGCTAGCTTTTGTTCTGCCACGAACAAGTCCGGACCAATCAGGAATTGCAGATCATCTTTGGCTGTTGCAAGACTCGCTTTGGCATCCTGCACGGCCTGTTCTGCTGAGGCGATTTCGGCGGGGGAAGACAAAACGGCGACGTTTCCTTCGGCTTGTTTGTATTGCAGTTCAAGCGTTTTGCTATCCAACCGCGCCAGCACCTGACCAGCTTCTACTTTTTCTCCCAGGGTTGCAAGCACTTCGCTGACCTGCCCCTCTTCTTTGAACCCAAAAGAGACTTCCTGGCCGGGGATGAGCGTGCCGAGTCCGGTTGCCGAAAGAATAATGTTGCCCGTACCGATTGTCGAGGTTTGAATAACGGTTTCTTTATTCACAGATTGCTTTGTCTTGTAGACATAAAACACTCCACTGAAAACGATCACAACAGCCATCAGGGAAAAGATCATCCATTTCTTCTTCGTTGTGCCGTTCAAGGTCTTACTTCTCACTGCGATCCTTTCCATCATTTCGTCACTACGATCTCGCCCGCTTCGAGTCCAGATTTGATCTCAGCGTACGAATCGTTTTTCAAGCCGATTTCGACGGTGCGCTTAATGTTTTGTCCATTTTGGATGATATTCACATAGTGCATGCCATCATTTTCGTGGACCGCGCTTACAGGGACAAGCACCACACCCCTCGCTTCGCCTCCGAGCACGTCCACAGTTGCTCCCGTTCCCGCAGGCAGGTCCTGACTGAGACTTTGATCGAGTTGTACGTTAATTTGAACCAGAGAAGCTTCAAATGACGGATCTAATTCCGGGTAAACCAATGTCACTGTACCTGGGAATGCTTTCTCAGGAAGCAGATCAAACGTAACATTTACTTTATTGCCCACTTTTGCCACAACCCAATCCGCTTCATCGAGATAAGCATCTAACACGTAGGGCTGACTCAATTGTGAGATAGTGATGACCGTGGAAGTATCCACCTGCTCACCGACGCTGAGACTAAGGGATGTCACCGTTCCACTAATCGGAGTGATCAGTTGGGTCGCATCCAGCGCTGATTTCGAGTTGTCAACAGCAAGCTGGGCTTCGTAAAGCGCGGTCAGTTTTGTTCCGGTTGCCCCTTCGGGAATGGANCCTGTCTTTAGCACNTCAAGATAAGTTTGGCCCTCCTGAANCGTTTCTTGTGCCTGTGCTAAATTGTTACGGGCGGTCGCAATGTCATCCACGGAAGGGGCATCGATTTCAGGAAGCTCTTCACCGGTTTTGGGATCGGTATAGGTTGCCGGGACCTGTTTGGGGTGCCGCCGGCTACCGACGTTTTCATATACACCGAAGTTCTCAGGGAGGTATTCATTCTGATAGTAGGTTTGGGCTTGGGTTAGCTTNTCNTTGAGGAACGCGACAGCCTGTTCCTTTTCTTTTACTGCCTNGCTGGCAGCCTCTGACGGGTTGGCTTTGGCTGCCGCCTGTGNATCCGCAAGTTTCTGCTGGGCGATGACTAGATTCTCTTCGGCTTCCACCACTTCCGGGCTGAGGAGATACTTCAGCCACTCATGAGCGTAGTATTCGGTATCCTGTGCGGTCGCAATTTCATTTTCCACATTGGCGATGGAAGCGGCAGAATACAATTCCTGAAGTGCCTGCTGTGCTTCCATATATTTCATTTGTGCCAGAGTATGATCGAGTTGCGCTAGTACTTGTCCCGCCTGCACCTGATCACCCACTTTTACTTTTACATCCGTAACCTGTCCGCTGGTTTTGAAACCGAACGTTGCCTCCGAGTTTGCGATCAATGTCCCTTTCCCGCTGGCGGATAGGATCAAATTTCCCCGTTGTGCAACCGCTGTTTGGGTTATTGAGGATCGAGTAGTGGTCCGATTGATCAGGTAGCCTTTAGCATAATAGGCATACCCACCGGCCGCAACCAAGCTAACAATGACAAAGATCCAGAGTATTTTCCGGTTGATAGTTGAAAAGAAAGTTCTTTGTTTGAGTGTCAATTGAGAAAAGCCTTTGCATCAATGCTTGTAATGTTTTTCACTCATAGTATAGTGAATGGATGTAAAGACAAAGTCGGGAAACTGTGAAGATATTGTGTGGCTTTTGCGATATCCCTTTCTTTAAGCGGAGTGGGGTTCTCTTGCTCGTATCGAAATGAATCGTTCAAATAAAGGGTTCTAATACTCTATTCCAACAGGAAAAGGGCCTCTACAAACTCAGAAACGCTTTGTCATTTGTATTGCGTTTTGGCGTCTCGAAAGCAAGGTTAAAGCGATTGATAACCATTGCTATTTGACAGTTGTGAAATCCCTCATTATAATTGTGCGTAATCACACAATCAAGACCAATATTGTCTAATTTACGATCCACAAGTACTTCTTTTGGATAAAGCCTTGATTATCGAGGATTTTTATCTTACAATTATGATTACGTTTGTTACTGGGCAAGAGACTACTCGGTGAGGAGAGATTGTGAACGAGAAACATATTCAGCAGGTACTCGATATAGAAAAACAGGCAGAGGAGATCCATGAATCGGCAGTCAAGGAAGCGCAGCAATTGCCGGTACAGGCTGAGCAGGAAGCCCAGGCGTTGATTGAGAAAGCTCAGGCGGAAGCTCAGCAAAAAGCACGCGAAATGTTATCCCAAGTAAAGGCAGATGAAGAAAATGCCCGTATTTTGTCAGAGGCGGAGGAAAAGAGTAAGCAGTTTGAAGCACTTGCGATCAGCAATCTTGATCGTGCTGTTAATTATGTGCTCGAACGTGTAATTGGTAGGGCTTAATTTATGGCTGGTGGTGTCGCAGACTACGCGGCCATTAGCGCGCGGGTGAGGGCAAAGTATGCCGAATTGCTCACGCCTCAAGATATCGTCCGGTTGAGTGAGGCACCGGATTTCTTGTCCTTGTTTACCTTGCTTAAAAGCACGGCTTATGGACCTTATCTCGAAGGACTCAAAGATAAAGATATCAACCCCAGGCGTGTCATCATCCAGATCAAAAGAAAGTTAGCGGATGCGTATAACAGTGTCATTCAGATGGCACCCGTTCAGACACGTCCGCTGCTGAAGCAGTTGTATCGTTATTATGAAATCAGTAACCTGAAGGCGATTCTGCGTGCAATCGTGACCGTTTCAACTTGGAATACAGAAACCGCGCTTTGGGATCGAGTGCGCGATGTGCTGTTTCCCATGGGATCAACTTCCGTGCTGCCCGCCCAGGCTATGGTTGAGTCGGGTAGCGTGGCGACAGCCGTCGATTTGCTGCACGGAACGCCATACGAAGACGCCCTTTCCTTCGCGATGAAAAGATATTCGTCCGAGCAGAACCTCTTTCCAATCGAGGTGGCATTGGATTTGGCTTACTGGCGGCGCCTGTGGTCAGAAGCGCAGAAACTGACCGGGCAGGACCGCGAGCACAGCGTGAGAATTATTGGCTCACTGCTCGACATGAATAACCTGATGTGGGCAATCCGTTATCGTGTTTATCATAAGCTCTCTGAGGAGGAAATCATTAACTATACCTTACCGTTTGGGTATCGAGTGAAGGATGCAGATATTCGGGCCATCGCGGCTGGAGCGGATGCTGCTTCCGTGGTCAATCGAATTTTTCCTGGGCTTCCGGATGTCAGTGCTCTCCTTGAGAATCCTCAGACCGGCCTGCCCAGACTGGAAGTTCTGCTCAATCAGCGGATTATGAAGGAATGCCTGGCGGCTTTTGTGGGGAGCCCGTTCCACATTGGACTTCCACTCGCTTTCTTGATCATGCACGATTTTGAGATTCAGGATTTGATCGTTTTGATCGAAGCAAAGTCTTCAGGATTGCCAGAGGATGAATATCGCCCATTCTTATTGAAAACAGAGCTGCTTACTGAGCACTAATAAAGTGGCTGTGATGTGCTTGGCCTAAATTTTAGCGAGCTGGATAAATAATCTTGTTGTTTTTATGGAGAGAATATGCTTTTTCCGGAACCTATGACTGAAGTCGAATTGATCGTCCCATCCAAAGACCTTTTGGCTGTGACAAAAGTATTGGGCAATCGTGGGGTTTTTCATCAGATCGATAGTACTTACCTGGGTCTGGAAAATCTCGGGCCAAATACCTGGCAGGAAAAAGCGGCCGCTTATTCCACGCTGGAACGCCGTATCCAGGTCATTATGCAGAACTTGAATCTGGAAGAGAAGTATTCTGCTGTATCCAACGTTGACTCAATTTCAGATATAGAGCCCCTGCAAGCTGCCGTAGATCGCATTGAAGGGGAGGTGAAGAGCACAACTGATCAAATGGCGGCTGAGAAGAAGACGCTGGAGCAGCTGGAAAGTCAGCTTCATCAGCTGGAACCAATTGCCGAGACAAATGTTGATGTTGGCGCGCTGCGTAAATCCAATTATTTACATTCAGTGTTGGGGGTCATTCCAGCAGAGAACGTAGGCAGATTAGAAACAAGTCTTTCCAGAGTTCCCCATGCCTTCTTTACCTTGCGTGAAGATCCCAAGAGGCCGGTGGTGTGGGTTTTGGGCCCACGCAGTAATTCAGATGTGATCGACCGCGCTGTGAAAAGTGCCTATTTGAATCCTCTCACCCTGCCGGAAGAATTCGAAGGTAGCCCGGCCAAGGTTACAGAATCACTCCGCAAAGCCATTGAGACCTCAAAACAGAGGATTTCGGAACTGAATGAGGCGCTGGGAAAATTGGCGAACACCCACAAGGATGAACTCTACAAATTGTTGTGGGATGTTCATGTGAGCCGAATGATTGCCGATGCGATTGCCCGCTTCGGGCAGCTTCGTCACACCTATGTGGTGGTGGGCTGGGTTCCGAGTGCCGATTTGGATGCCTTAATTCAGCGCCTGAAACAAGCTTCCAGGGAGATCCTGATCGAGGCGACTTCTGTAGAGCCTACGGACCATCGTGCAAATGTGCCCGTTGCCCTGCAAAACTCTGGCTTCCCGGGCTGGTTTGAATTATTGGTGAATACCTATGCGCGGCCTCGCTATGAGGAACTTGATCCTACCGTTCTAATCGCGGTGACGTTTCCTTTACTCTATGGAGCCATGTTTGGCGATGTGGGTCACGGACTCGTGCTGGCTGCCTTTGGCTGGCTTTTGAAGAGCAAACGAGTGCCTGCCCTGCGTAGTATGGCAAGTCTGGGAGGAATCCTGATCGCCAGCGGAATATCGGGCACCATCTTTGGATTCCTCTTTGGCAGTATTTTCGGGTTTGAAGATATCCTGCCGGAACATCCATTTTTCAAACACTTCTTTTGGATGCATCCAATTAAGAATATCCTCATAACACTCGCCATTGCTGTGGGAACTGGAATCGTATTGCTCACGATTGGCTACCTGTTGAATCTTTATAATGCATTTAGAGCCCGGGATTGGGGCAGATTCTTTTTTGACTCGAATGGGCTTGCCGGTTTGATCTTCCATTGGTCATTTCTTGGGATTTTTGCGAGCGCCCTGGTCCCCGGCTTTCCCATTCCAACAATCGTATTCGTTATTTTGGCGGTTGTCAGTGTACTGCTTTGTGTGGTCTTGGCAGAACCCTTGAGACATTGGATGGAGGGTCATCATCCTCTCATTGAAGGTGGCGTTGGGATGTTTATCGTCCAAGCCGCGGCGGAGTTGCTCGAGAAAGTGATCAGTGTGTTCAGTAATACCCTATCGTATGTGCGCGTGGGTGCCTTTGCCATTGTTCATGCCGGTTTCACCAACGCGGTATTTGTTATTGCAAGATTGTTGGGTGGAGGTCATGAGTCGGGATTCGTTTACTGGGCGGTGGTGGTACTCGGGAATCTCGGCGTTATTCTTTTGGAAGCCTTCATCGTCTTCATCCAGACGATGCGTCTCCACTACTACGAATTCTTCAGCAAGTTCTTCAGAGGTGGCGGCTCAGCTTACGAGCCGTTGACCCTTTCAAGCACACCAGAGAAATAAAGAAACAATAAGAAAACAAAATTTTTTCCACGAAAAAGGAGACGAGAGAGATGATTAAAATTGTTATTGTAACGTTGGCAACTGTCATACCCTTAGCACCGTTCGTAATGTTCTTTTTGAGTCTGCGTAGCAAGGATCCGGTAAAAGCCGCGCAGAATTTAGTATCTGGATTCAAGAGTTACAACCTGGTTTTGATTCTGATGGCGCTAGGGTTCGGGGTGGTTTGGCTCGTTTCACCTCAGACAGTCTTGGCGGCGGGGATCGCTGCACAAGCCGCGGCTGCTGATCCTTATGCCTCTTTGGCAGCCGGCGTTTCAACGGGTCTGGCGGCCCTCGGCGCTGGTGTCGCGGTAAGCGGTACAGGGGCCGCGGCGATCGGTGCCATTGCTGAGAAGCCAGAGGCATTGGGTCGTTCACTGATCTTCGTGGGCCTCGCAGAAGGTGTTGCCATTTACGGTCTACTGATCGCCTTCCTCGTTTTGTTTCGATAGGAAATCAGGAAATAATGAAAGTTTTGGTAATCGGTCATCCTGAGGCGGTGTTGGGTTTTTCTCTCGCGGGGGTAGGTGGGCGAGTGGCGACAACGGCGGATGAAGTAAATCAGGCATTGGACGAGGCCCAGGCGTCCAAGGATGTTGGCATCGTTCTTGTCACTCAGAACGTCGCTGAACTGATCCCGGCCAGGATGGAGCATCTCAAGTTGCGCAGCACCGTCCCCTTGGTCGTTGAGATTCCAGCTGAAGGTGGGGCGCCGGAAGGACAGGCTTCGCTTGGTGAAATCGTTCTTCGGGCGATTGGGATACGGTTATGAATTGTTTCTGTCCCATTCGTTATCAAAATGAAGATTGGATAGTTTATTTATGAAAACTGAAGTAGAAGATATCCAGATGTTGGAGCGGGCGATTCTTTCCGAGGCACGCGACCAGGCAGAGCAGATCAGAGCCGAGGCCAAGGAAAAGGTGGATGCCATCCGCAAGCGTGCTCAGGAGCGAGCCGAGGCAGAACGCAAAGCCATCCTTGACAAGGCCCAGCAGGATGCGGACCGTCTGCGCGGGCAGTCAGCAGCCACAGCCCAATTGAAAGCCCGCTCAACGCAATTGGCACACCGTGAGCAATTGCTGGATCGCGTGTTCAAAGCGGTCAAAGAAAAACTGCCTGAGGTTCAAAAGCGACCTGATTATGATCAGATCGCCGCGCTGTTGCTCCGTGAAGCCCTGGTGCAATTGAGAGTCAATAAAGCTGAGATACGAGCCGATAAAACAACGCAAACCTCCCTGGAGAAAAGTGCGCTGAATGAGATTTCAAAGGAACTTAATGGACAATTCACAATCGGGGAGCCTGTTGAGGAGGGCATCGGCATCTTTGTGAATGCAGCCGATGGAAAATTAAATTACGATAATACGTTGGAGACCCGCCTGGATCGCTTACAGAGTACGCTGCGTGCCTCCGTTCATAAAATATTGATGGGAGAACAACCATGAGCGAACAAGTTGGAACCATTATCTGGATCAGCGGTCCCGTTGTCCGTGCTCGCGGATCCCGTCATATCGGTATGCTGGAACTAGTCGAAGTTGGCGATGAACACCTGGTGGGTGAAGTGATTGGCCTGGATGGGGACACAATCACGGCTCAGGTCTATGAAGAAACATCAGGGATGCAAACGGGTGCTCCAATCTTTGGGACGGGCTTGCCTCTGTCCGTGGAACTAGCACCTGGCTTAATTCAAAGTATTTATGATGGCGTGCAACGTCCGCTGCCTTTGATTGAACAGGCAATGGGTTCATTTATCAGCCGTGGCGCACGTTTTGACCCGATCAGCCGCGAGAAGCGCTGGAAATACACTTCGAAAGTAAAGGTTGGGGATGAGGTGAAAGGCGGAATGATCCTTGGCATCGCCATGGAGACAGAAACCTTTGAACACCGCGTCATGGTTCACCCGGATGATGCAGGCACAATCACCTGGATCGCAGCGGATGGCGAGTACACCGTGACTGAACCCATCGCCAAACTTAAAGTTGGCAAGCAGGAAAAAGAATTGATCATGCTCCAGCGTTGGCCCGTTCGCCGGGCGCGCCCATTTATCAGGCGGCTCGGGCATCATATCCCCTTGATTACAGGTCAGCGCATTTTGGATACCTTCTTCCCTGTTGCCAAGGGTGGTGCGGCAGGCATTCCAGGTCCGTTCGGTTCGGGCAAAACGGTTACGCAGCACAGCATTGCCAAATGGGCGGATGCGCAGGTGATCGTTTATATCGGTTGCGGCGAGCGCGGCAACGAAATGACCGAAGTGTTGCAGGAATTTCCGCACCTTGTGGATCCGCGTTCTGGACGCCCCTTGATGGAACGCACTGTGTTAATCGCGAATACTTCCAATATGCCTGTGGCTGCTCGTGAAGCCAGTATCTATACGGGGATTACTATTGCGGAGTATTATCGTGACATGGGTTACAGCGTTGCACTGATGGCCGACTCGACTTCTCGTTGGGCAGAAGCATTGCGTGAAGTTTCTGGTCGCCTTGAAGAGATGCCAGCCGAGGAAGGCTATCCCGCGTATTTGGCTGGCCGGCTTGCAGAATTTTATGAGCGAGCTGGGTATGTGGAGAATTTGAATGGAACTGAGGGATCGGTGAGCATTGTAGGCGCTGTGTCTCCTCCAGGTGGCGACTTCTCGGAGCCGGTCACTCAGCATACGAAACGTTTCATCCGCTGCTTCTGGGCACTGGATAAATCGCTGGCTTCGGCCCGTCACTTCCCTGCCATCAACTGGCTGGATAGCTATAGTGAATATATTGAAGATGTTGCTGATTGGTGGCGCGAGAAGGTTGGCAAGGATTGGTTTGCCATGCGCAATCGCGCGATGGAATTGTTAAGTGAAGAAAACCGTCTTTCACAAATCGTCAAACTCGTGGGCCCCGATGCCCTGCCGTACGCGGAACGTATGGTTCTTGAAACCTCTCGCCTCCTTCGGGAAGGTATCTTGCAACAAAATGCCACGGATCCTGTAGATGCCTATTCACCGGTCGAGAAGCAGATTCGCATGCTTGAGCTCGTTCTTTATTTCCACGAGCGTGGCATGAACATTATCAAACGCGGCGCTCCAATTTCAATGATTCACGATTTGCCGGTGGTGGATATGTTGATCCGTATGAAATCCAATGTTCCGAATGATGAATTGAATAAATTCGACGATGTTCAAAAAGCAATTGACGACCAAATGAGTCAATTAGATGCGGAGTACAGATGAACGAAGCAACAGTACTTGGCGGACAGGAAGTCGTAGGTGTTGGCCGCATTGAAGGACCAATTTTGATCGTAGAGGGCGCGACCAACGTCAGTTACGATGAGGTCGTAGAAATTCGCGATTCAAAAGGCCAACTTCGACGTGGACGGGTGCTGGAAGTTGGGGAGGGGACCGCGGTTGTACAGGTGTTCGCTGGTTCAACCGGCTTATCCATCGACGGAACAAGTGTCCGCTTTCTTGGTGATACCCTGCACATGCCAGTCGCTGAGGAAATGCTGGGGCGCATCTTCGATGGTTTGGGCACTCCGATTGACGGTGGCCCACAACCACTTACAGATCGTTACGCGGATGTGAATGGTCAGCCGATCAACCCAACGGCGCGTGTCTATCCCCGTGATTACATTCAAACCGGAATTTCATCCATTGACGGGTTGAACACACTCCTTCGTGGACAGAAACTGCCCATATTCTCTGGCGCTGGCCTGCCTCATGACCAGCTTGCGGCTCAAATCGTGCGCCAGGCTACTCTTGGAAGAGTGGCTGGATCATCGCAGGATGCCGAAGCCGAGCAGTTCTCCATTGTCTTTGCGGCGATGGGCGTGAAAAATGACGTGGCAGATTACTTTCGACGGTCATTCACCGAAAGTGGTGCATTAACACGTGTGGCGATGTTCCTTAACCTGGCGGATGATCCCCCAGTGGAGCGTATCGTTACCCCGCGCGCCGCGCTGACCCTGGCTGAGTATCTGGCCTATGAACGTGAGATGCACGTATTAGTGGTGCTCACCGATATGACCAATTACGGCGAAGCCCTGCGACAAATCTCAAATATACGGGGTGAGGTTCCCAGCCGTAAAGGATATCCTGGTTATTTATATAGCGACCTCGCCTCTATGTATGAGCGCACAGGTCGTATTCGTACAAGTAAGGGCTCTATTACACAGATTCCAATCCTTACTATGCCCAATGACGATATCACGCATCCTATGCCTGATCTTACGGGTTACATCACGGAAGGACAGATTGTACTTGGGCGCGAGCTCTCTTTTTCCGGCATATATCCCCCTGTGACAGTGCTTCCCAGCCTTTCCCGTTTGATGAAGGATGGAATTGGCAAGGGTCGCACACGGGATGATCATCCCCGCTGGGGGGCACAACTCTATGCCGCCTACGCCAGAACGCAGGATATACGTGCGCTTGCCTCTGTCATTGGCGAGGAAGAATTAAGCGATACAGACCAGAAGTACTTGAAGTTTGGACGCGCTTTTGAGCATGAGTTTGTCAATCAGGGCTTCACTGAGAACCGGACGATCGAAAGAACCCTCGAAATTGGCTGGAAACTGCTCTCGATATTGGATAAGACCGAACTGACCCGCGTGACATTGGAAGAGATCGCACAATATTATAAGGGCGAAGATGCCACAAATTAGTGTTGCTCCTACCCGCACAAACTTGATCCGCTTAAAGAAGGAACTCCGCTTTGCACAGGAAGGTTATGAGATCCTCGACCGCAAGCGTGAGGCATTGACCGGTGAGCTTGTCCGTGTAGCCAAGGAAGCCGACGTGGTCCAAAAGGAAGTATGGGCCCTGCTTCAAACGGCTTATGATGCCATGGAGAAGGCACGATTGGTTATGGGTAGTGATCATGTGGAATGGGCAGCTCTCGCTGTCAATAAAACGGTTGATGTCCACCTCAAATTGCGCGGCATCATGGGCGTGGCAATCCCTGTAATCACCGCGAGTGGCGAGCCACCGAAGTTACTTTATAGTCCGGGTGATACCGCCGCCGTTTTGGACGAAGCCAGTACCGCGTTCCGTGAGGTTTTATTGCGTATCCCTCAACTGTCCATGCTCACTTCCACAGTCTGGCGTCTGGCTAATGAATTGCGTAAAACACAGCGTCGCGTAAATGCACTCCAGCATATTTTTATCCCTCAATATCAGGATATGATTGCGTTCATTGTCAGCTCTCTGGAAGAACGTGAACGCGAGGAAACCTTCCGCTTGAAATGGCTCAAGACGAAGCTGACAAAGCCCACTATGAAAATCCGCCACTACGAACTTGGTCAGAGCGAATTTGGTTAATTGAGCTGCATCGCAATAAGATAAAAATCCATATCCTTGGAAGGATAATGAATATGAACATTGCTGTGTTGGGCACGGGTGTAACCGGGCAAACGATTGGTACAAAGCTCGTACGACTGGGTCATGAAGTGATGCTGGGGTCGCGCGATCCAGCGAAACCCTCAGCGGTTACCTGGGCTAGGGATGCAGGACAGCATGCCTTATATGGAACCTTCCAGAATGCTGCCGCCTTTGGTGAAATTGTTTTTAATTGCACATTAGGGTCTGCGTCCTTAGAGGCATTGGAACAGGCAGGTGCAGAAAATCTAAGGGATAAGATCTTGATCGATACATCCAACCCGCTGGATCGCTCCTCCGAACTATGGACCCTGACTGTGTGTAATACCGATTCTTTGGGTGAGCAGATCCAACGAGCATTTCCTGAATCAAAAGTAGTGAAAACCCTGAATACAGTGAATGCCAATGTGATGGTGGAGCCGACCAAACTTCCTGAAATGACCGATATATTCGTGAGTGGAAATGACCTGGACGCGAAAGCGACCGTTGTTATGATCCTCAAGGATTGGTTTGGCTGGAGAAGGATCACTGATCTGGGTGATATTACAACTGCGCGGAGTGCGGAAATGTATATCCTACTCTGGCACAATTTGAGAAATGCCATTTCCGCCCAGAGATTTAATATCAAGGTTGTGACTTCATAAAAACGTTGAGCTCAAATGTCAAAGACAGCCAAAAGCAGACATCCTGCTTTTGGCTGTCTTTGTTTCATCTTTTTCGCGATGGCAATCTACGATTTATCGCGTTGAATTCTGCATCTGTCTTCAAAGGTCTCGATAAACCCTCGGCTTGGACTGACGGATCCGTGTCAGTTTGATCAACCACCTATAGGTTTGGCAGAATCCCTTCTATTCAGATATGATCGTTGCATCTTCAGAAACAAAAATGGAATAAGTTTTTACGGCAGGATCACTTTGCCATTGACCGCATAGTTTCATAATTGACCCAAGTCGAGGTAACTTCGAGGTTGGTATAACTACAAGTGCTTCCCTGTTTGAATGATAATCGAACGTATAAAACAAGGTTGTACCCGGCTCCACGTTCTCCAGCCAGTCTATAAGGTTGGTATCGGGCAAGCCATGTACATTTCGTTTGAAAATACCGTAATGAAATCGTGGCAGCCAGTCCAATCCTGGATCTTTTTCTCTAACTATCTGAATGGAGTTTCCTGAGTCAAAGACGACTATTATATAGGTCATGTCGTCTTGACACGGGGCTGCAGTGACTTGTGATATATAACTAGTCCCATGCACCAGAAATGGTCCCATTAGGAGTACTAAAGTCAGGAAGGCACTAAACCAAACTACTGTTTGTGAATTTGTCTTGTCAACAACTGGTTTGAAATTGACCTTTAACTTTTCGGCTAGGAAAGCTAATCCCAGTGTGGGCAGCATTCCAATGAATATTATGCTGGCAGCATAGAGACGCATTCCATAAGCATCTGCTGGAGGAACAAAAGGAACAGAAAGAAGTATTCCGGCTGTCGCGGCAACAATGCAGCTCATATAAGGGTCAGTAATTTTCTGGATCCAGCGGATAAGACCCAAAATACATAAAATATAGAGAGACCATCGTGTTATAGAATTTACATAAGAGTTTTCACCACTTACATAAGAAAACAAGTTGTACCAAGAATTAGAAAATAATATTGACCAGTTATGTAAAGCTCCCTGCAAAAGTAAAACAGGATTATGCTTAATTAAATCAAAGGTAAGCTCATAAGCAGTCGAAATTAATTCAGGGTGTGACATCTCGCTTAGTTCAGGGTGAACTTGAAATATATATGACCATGATTTTCCTCCCGATGCTAATCCATATAGAGCATAGGAAAACTGAGAAAAAAGCACACCGGAAGACGCTCCAAAGAATTGTTTGATCAATAAACTCGCGCCAAAGCCAGCAGCGATCGCGAGCAGGCCTAGTAACAAAAAGTGCCAAGAAAAACGATGATTTGGTTTTCTGTAGTACCAGCTTGCCCAAAGGAGCAGAGCAGGTAAAACAAAAAATGGACCTGGGCGTGCGTTGAGAGCCAGTGTATTAATAAATAATGCGTATAGGACTAGTTTAAATGAGTTGGTCGTGATGCCTCGCCAAAGCAGAGTAACTGCAATAATGCTTAAGGCTAACCCAATGTTTTCAGACATCACTGAGCCAACTGTGCGATAGCGATAGTAGAGAAAAAGAAAGATCAAAAGAAAAACTGACGCAAGAGTACCATGTGTGCGTCTGATTTCAGTCGCGGCAAAAAAACAAGCCAAGCCGTTTATCGCAGTAAGAGCCATTAATGCAATCATGAGGTCACGACCTGTGATCGCAAGTATAGTAGCCAGCAGACCAGCGAAGAGTGGACGAGCCGCTGAGAACTCTGAAATATTTCTTCCAGCCAACAGTCTTAAAGCATCGACATAATAAAATTGGGCGTCACGAAGAGGGATTAATCCACTTATGTATACGGATTGTGTGTGACCAGAAGCCCAAATACCCGCTAAAGCCAAAGCGAATAAGGCAAGCGTAGCGGTCAAACCTATAAGGCTTCCTGGCCAGCCTGGTATGCTAAAAGCAAGATATAGAACAATAAATAAAAGCGGAATGACCCAGGTAAAGCCGAATTGGAGGTTCATGCTGAGGGGGCGCAGCAAATTCGGAGAACGGTTTAATAGGATTAAGGTAAATATGAAGAAAGCTGCCAGATAAACGGCAGCCTCTCGAATCCAGAAACGGTGTAGGAAAGACGGGAACTTTGATTCTCTCATTGCAGTCTTGGGTTGAATTGGTGGCTTCTATAACTGATCAAATTATTTCTTTTTTGAGGGCTCGTTGATAGATTCCCTAGGTTCGATCATCCCCCAGCGTGAGGCTCCCAGATAAAGGATTTCCAGGATCAAATCTTCGTAGCGAATCCCTTCTGCCTTGCTTTGCAGGCAAAGATCGCTGTACTCTGGAGTTAATCCAGGCAAAGTATTGATCTCCATTACGCGCGGATTGCCTTGCGCATCCAGACGAACGTCTGTGCGTGAGATATCGAGCGCGTTTAGGATGATATGGGCACGTAACGCAAAGTATTTTAACTTCTTTTCGAGTTCAGGTTCGATATTGGCAGGGCAGAAGTAGCCCGGCGCGCCTTCCTCTCCCACGTCCTTGGATTTAGCCTCCTGGCTATACACCATTGGAGTGACGGAGCGGGTCATATCCAGTTCAAGAATGGGGAAACGGTGAAAACCATCTTTTTCATACCATTCGGGATGGCGTGAATAGATTTTTGCATCGGCTCGGCCCAGGATGCCTACGGTGAACTCACGCCCTGGCAGGAATGTCTCTACAAGCGCCGGCTGTTGGTAGGTGTTGATGATATATTCCGCTCGCTCGCGCAATTCCTTTTCATTGTTGACAATGGCGTTCATATCCACGCCCATGCCGGTCCCCTCACGAGCAGGTTTGACAAACAATGGGAATTCCAGGTCAGAACGGAGAGGTTCATCCCCAATGCTAAATTCCTGGAAGGGCGCCACAGGCAGACGGCGATCGCGCCAGATTCGTTTGGTGAGGGTCTTATCCAGGGAAATGCCGTTGGTCAGCACACGTGAGCCGGTGTAAGGGATTTGTAGCATTTCCAATAGGGCAGGGACTTGGGCTTCGCGCGCGTCGCCGCCAAGTCCCTCTGCGATGTTAAAGCAGATATCAGGTTTTTCATCCCGAAGCGCGTAGGGGAGGTCCATATCAGCCTGGATAAAAACTGTTTGGTGGCCATCCGTTTCGAGGGCCGCTCGGATCGAGTCAATGGTTTCAATGTGATCGAAGTCAGCAAAAGCGTCGGGTGGCACGCCTTCTGGTTTAGAAACCTTATCATCTTTGATATTTGCAAGAACCGCAACTTTCCAATACCTTTTGATGCGACGACTGGGGGGCTTGTCTTCTCCGCGAGAAAGCATTTTTCTCTCCTTGTTAGAAAAAATTCGCAGTTAGTATACGCTATATGGTACGCTTGACAAGGTTTGATGGTCAACGACATTTGTATGGAATTTTTTCAGTATCCAAAGTATGCAGTAGCCACAGAGGTGACTCTAAAATTACATTTTAGATAATTATGCGACACTATCTAACTAGACAATGAAGGTTCTTTCAGGTATTATTAGCTCGATTGTGCTGCTCCTCACGAAGTCTTGTCCTGCGACTGCAGGGAGTGTCGAAGGGAGCTTAAATGGAAAATAACCGATCCGCCCGGATAAATGCCTTATCCGGGCTGTTGTACGTAAAAAGATTTTTGCACGGAGGACTTCATGACAGATCTGATTCAGCAAATCACGGGCGATTTGCAGAGGCAAATTGAGGGTTTTGAGCCTGAACTCAATATTAGTGACATCGGTACAGTACTTGAGGCAGGCGACGGTATCGCTCGTGTTCACGGACTTGCCAATGTAAAAGCACAGGAACTTGTTCAGTTTGCCAACGGGGTGATGGGAACAGCGTTCAATCTTGAAAAAGACAGTGTGGGTGTGATCATTATGGGTGACTATGGGGGAATCATCGAAGGGATGTCGGTGCGCGGGACGGGGCGGATCGCTTCGGTGCCGGTGGGAGATGCACTGGTGGGGCGTGTGGTCAATGCCTTGGGTGAGCCGATTGATGGAAAAGGTCCAATTCCAACGACCGGTTTTCGACCTATTGAGCGGATTGCGCCGGGTGTTGTACAGCGCCAGGATGTGGATACGCCGGTTCAGACTGGTATCAAATCCATCGACGCCATGATCCCGGTGGGACGCGGTCAGCGTGAGTTGCTCATCGGAGACCGGCAGACCGGCAAAACAGCGATTGCAATTGATACGATCATCAATCAAAAAGGCAAAGATCTTACTTGTATTTATGTGGCGATCGGTCAGAAAAAGGCTGCCGTTGCCCGTACGGTCGGTATTCTTGAGCGCAACGGAGCGATGGAACATACGATTGTCGTGGTCGCTGCAGCTGATGAATCCGCGGCGCTGCAATATATCGCTCCCTATTCTGGTTGTGCTATGGGTGAAGAATTTTTGGAAACTGGACGGGATGCCCTCATCATTTATGATGATCTTTCCAAACATGCCTGGGCGTATCGTCAGGTCTCTTTACTTCTGCGTCGCCCACCCGGACGTGAAGCGTACCCTGGCGATGTTTTCTATCTCCACTCGCGCTTGCTGGAGCGCGCCGCACGTCTTGCAAATAAATATGTGATCGTGAAGAAGGACTTTGGCAGGTTGCTGGCTTCTGAACAAGACTCGGCCACCGGGAAAGTTTATACCGGTCCAATCTCCAAAGACGAAGCGGAAGCAGCTCGCAAGCAAATGAGCAATCCTGACGATTATAAAATTGTCAAAGTCAAGGGCACGGGTGGTTCTCTGACGGCGTTGCCGATCATCGAAACCCTGCTCGGCGACGTCTCTGCTTATGTGCCTACCAACGTGATTTCCATTACGGATGGACAGATCTATCTCGAGAGTAGCCTGTTCAATGCTGGTATTCGTCCTGCAGTGAACGTGGGTATCTCGGTCTCGCGGGTGGGCGGAGATGCACAAACCAAAGCCATGAAACAGGTTGCAGGCCGCTTGCGCCTCGATATGGCGGCTTATCGGGAATTGGCAGCGTTTGCGTTGATGGCCTCTGATCTCGATAAAGCCACACAGCAGCAGCTGGGTCGTGGTCAGCGCATGCAGGAGATTCTCAAACAGCCGCAATACTCCCCCATGTCGCTTTCCGATCAGGTGATTGCCATGTTTGCTGGCACCAATGGTTACGCCGATGGTGTCCCTGTGGGGAGTATGGCTCAATGGCAAACAGATTTGCTCAAATTTATGGAGTCTTCCCATCCGGAAATTGGACGGGATATTGTCGATAAAAGAATGATCACGGATAGCACCCGTGCAAACATGATGAAAGCACTCGATGCTTTCCGTCACTCCTGGCAGGCATAAGGAATGGCATCCGCGCGTGAGATGCGACTGCGCATCAAAAGTGTAAAGAACATATCGCAGGTAACGCGTGCGCTGGAGGCGGTCAGCGCGGCAAAGGTCCGTAAAGCGATCCAGGCTTTGACCGCGACCCGTTCCTACGCGACCAAAGCCTGGCAGGTGTTGAGACATATCACGAATCAACCCGGAAGTCTCAATCTGCACCCATTATTGACGGCGCGTGCCAGCCCAAGGAATGCACTGGTCATCGTGATGACGGCAGATCGGGGTCTGGCTGGCGCGTACAATACCAACATTATCCGTTATGTATTACAGCGCTTTGATAAATATCATCTTCCCGTCAAATACATTACAGTTGGACGCAAGGGCCGTGATTTGCTCTTGCGAATGCGAAAACCCGTACTGGCAGACTTTAGTAATCTGCCCTCTGCCCCCAAGTTTAGCGCGGTTTCAGCCATTGGAAGGCTGGTGGTGGATGACTTTATCAAAGGTGAAGTGGATGAAGTCTTTTTGATCTATACTGATTTTGTCAATATGGCCCGCCAGGTCACAACGCTGAAAAAACTTCTGCCGCTCGAAATTGGGAATGCAGAGCAGCTTGTGCAGGAATTTGAGCCTCATACCGGACCGGCCGCGGCCTATGAATTTGAGCCTGACCAGAAGGAAATTCTGGATGAAATGATCCCGCGCTTTACAGCATTGCAGATCTATCAGGCAATCCTCGAATCCCAGGCCAGCGAACATGCCGCACGCATGGTCGCCATGCGAAGCGCGACAGATAATGCCAAGGAACTTGTCAGCGCGTTACAACTGGCTTATAACAAAGTTCGTCAGCAATCGATCACGAACGATATCTTAGACATTGTGGGCGGCGCAGAAGCGCTCGCCGCTGAATAATTGGAGGAAAACATCATGGCAAACGCTACAGGCCGTGTGGTACAAATTCTGGGTGGTGTGGTGGATGTGGAATTCCCTGAGGGCGACATCCCTGAGCTTTTCGAAGCGATCCAAGTGGAACGTTCCGGAAAAGAACCGCTTATTCTTGAAGTCCAAAAACATATTGGTAATAATTGGGTCCGCACCGTCGCCATGGACGCAACGGATGGTCTCCAGCGCGGCGTTCCCGCGGAGGCCACTGGCGCACCGATTATGGTTCCCGTTGGACCTGCCACGCTCGGTCGTATTTTCAATGTACTTGGCAAGCCAGTGGATGAAAAAGGTGGGATCAATGCTGCAACTCATTATCCGATCCATCGCCCAGCGCCCACCTTTGCAGAACAGTCCACCGGCGTGGAAATTTTTGAAACAGGTGTGAAGGTTATTGACTTGATCGCTCCGTTTACCAAAGGCGGCAAGACCGGCATCTTTGGCGGCGCGGGAACTGGCAAGACCGTGATCATTATGGAACTGATCCGTTCCGTTGCCACCGAACACGAGGGGAACTCTGTTTTTGCGGGTGTCGGGGAACGCACTCGTGAAGGTACCCAGCTTTACCGTGAAATGCTTGAATCTGGGGTTATGAAAGATACTGTGATGGTGTATGGTCAGATGAACGAGCCTTCGGGTGTGCGTTTGCGCGTAGCTCTCACTGCTTTGGCGATGGCGGAATACTTCCGCGATCATGGCAAGGATGTGTTGCTCTTCGTGGATAACATCTTCCGGTTTTCCATGTCCGGTTCTGAAGTATCGGCGTTGCTCGGACGTATGCCTTCCGCGGTGGGTTATCAGCCAACGCTTGCCACGGAAATGGGCGAACTTCAGGAACGGATTACCTCGACGCGCACCGGTTCGATCACCTCCATGCAGGCAGTTTATGTCCCTGCGGATGATTACTCCGATCCCGCGCCGGTGGCGACGTTTACCCATCTCGACGCGACCATCGCCCTTGAACGATCCATTGTAGAAAAGGGCATTTACCCGGCGGTCGATCCACTCGGTTCGACATCCCGCATTCTTGATCCCAATATCGTCGGCGAAGAACACTACCGAACAGCGCGGGAAGTCCAACGTGTTCTGCAGCGCTACAAAGACTTGCAGGACATCATTGCCATCCTCGGTATTGACGAGTTGAGTGAAGATGACAAACTGGTTGTGGCGCGGGCCCGCAAGATCGAACGCTTCTTCTCCCAGCCGTTCTATGTGGCTGAACGCTTTACAGGCATTGATGGACGTTATGTACCGCTCAAGGAGACCGTGCGCGGCTTCCGCGAGATTCTCGATGGAAAATGTGATGACCTGCCTGAGCAGGCATTCATGATGGCGGGTACAATTGAGGATGTCCGTGAAAAGGCGGATAGAATTGCCCAGGGTGCGTAATTACGTTTGAACGTTGAAACGGATTGGAACATGACCATTCGATGTGAAATCGTTTCTCAAGATCGAACCGTCTTCCAGGGCGACGTCGACATTGTTGTCCTGCCGGGCGCGGCGGGCGAAATGGGTATTCTGCCGCATCATGCCCCGGTCCTTGCCATTCTTAAGTATGGAGTGATCAAGATCCGACGCGAGGGCAAGGAAGACTTGTTTACAGTTGCTGGAGGGGTGGCAGAGGTTCAGCCTGATATTGTGACCATACTGGCTGATGCAGCGGAAAACATTGAAGACATTGATATTACCCGCGCCAAAGCCGCCAAAAAGCGCGCCGAGGATGCTCTTTCGAACCTCAAACCTGAAGACCACGATGCATATCTCAGGATGGAAGCTGCATTGCGGCGTTCCAATTTACGCCTGGATGTTGCTCGCCGCTATCGGAAGGTGAAGGATACGTTCTCTGAGCAAGATGCTTCGATGTAACTAATATTCATGAATAGAAATCATTTCTAAGAAATGTAGGCACTGTGGCAATGTTTTCGAAAGACCTGGGGATTGACCTGGGTACCATGTTCACCCGTCTCGCGGATAGCACGCAGGTGCTTTCAGAAGAGCCGACCATTGTTGCAATTGAAGTTGCCGATCAAAAGATGGTGGCAGTGGGGCAGGAGGCACGTGATATGTACGGTCGCGTCCCTGAAAGTATCGAGGTGGCGCGTCCGCTAAAGAATGGAGTGATTGCAGATTACGAGATCACTGAAACTCTCCTTTCCTACCTGCTCCAGCGCGTCAGCGGATCCATGCGTATTTTCCGGCCTCGCGTGATGATCTCGGTTCCCTACGGGGTCACAAGTGTGGAGCGCCGTGCGGTCTATGAGGCCGTATTGGAAGCCGGGAGCCGCGAAGCTTATTTGATCCAACAGCCTCTGGCTGCAGCATTAGGGGTCGACCTGCCCATCAATTCGCCCTCAGGAAATATGGTCATTTGCCTGGGAGGTGGCTGCACGGAAGCTGCTGTCATGGCGATGTACGGCATCGTCTCGGCCGAGACGTTACGCGCAGGCGGTATGGATCTCGATGAGTCGATTGTCAATTATGTGCGCCGAAAGTATGGAATTATCATCGGTCAGGTGACCGCCGAACAACTCAAAGTCCGGATTGGAGCGGCTGTTCCACAGGATACAGAAAATAGTATGGAAGTGCAGGGGCAGGATCAGGTCACGGGTTTGCCGCGTCCCGTTACGTTGACCACTGGCGAAATCGTCGAAGCGTTACAGGAACCGCTAAAAGCAATCGTGGAAACGGGTCGGCGCGTGCTGGAGAAGACACCGCCTGAGTTGGTAGCCGATATTATTGATCGCGGTGTGGCTCTTTGTGGGGGCGGTGCATTATTGCGCGGCGTGGATAAATTGCTTACGAAATCGCTGGGCATCCCTGCTTATCTTGTCGATAACCCGTCCACATGCGTGGTGGAGGGGGCGGTCAAGGCCCTGCCAATGTATAACATCCTGCGGCGCAGCCTGCCGCAGGTATAAACCGAATCGAAAAGGCGTGGCGCCAACAGCGCCACGCCTTTTGAATTCCTGATGATCATCAGTCGAGATAATATGTCATTCGCTGCAAGTGCGTTACGGGGTCAATATATTGAACATGCACGCCATGTGGCACATTCAAGCTGATGGGTGCATAGTTGAGGATCGCCTTGATGCCAGCCTTAACGAGCTGATCGGCAGTTTCCTGTGCCGCAGTTGCTGGGACGGTGAGCATGGCAATTTTGATCTTGTTTTGTTTCAATTTTTCCGCCAGCGTAGCCGTGTCAAAAATCTCATACTCGCCTACTTTTTGACCGACCTTTTTGGGGTCATTATCAAAAATCATGTTGATATGGAAGCCGCGGTTGGCAAAACCATTGTAGCGAGCCAACGCGTGCCCAATATCACCCATGCCAACAATGACCACTTCCCAGACCCGGTGCACTTTTAGAATATCGCGGAGTCTTTCAATGAGAAATGGGATGGAATAGCCGGTGCCTTGTTTGCCAAATTCCCCGAATTGAGAGATATCCTTGCGGATCTGCGCGGCGGAGATACCGATAATCTCGCCTAATTCCTGGGAGGAAGTAGTCAGGATGCCCTTTTCGGATAGTTGTTGTAACGCGCGTAAATAAACTGGCAGGCGGCCAATGATGATGTCGGGGATTTTGTTAGCATTCATAACGATTCACCCTCGTTAATGTGAAATTCTACATTAACTCTACCATAAAAGGAAATTTTGTACAAATAGGCACAAGTCATGTACAAAGGTAGTGTTTAGGGAATATTGCTAACCTGTTTGCACGAAAGCGGCTGGTTGTAAAGTACTTCACACTCCACCCAGGCTTTTTGAAAGCGGGCGAGCACCTGCACATCTCCCAGAAATTCATCATAGCCGCTGATGATGAATTTGCGCTCCGGAGTCACCAGATCTTGTATAGTACGCAGGGAAGCAAGATGCATTTGTCGAGTTTGAAGAGGTTCGATGTGCTCGCCCCTGTGATCGACGAAAAATTGAGTGGTAGAGTTGATTGCATCGATTGGGGCCCGGAGCAATTCATTGTTCAAATTATCCATTGTGCTGCCGCCAATCGCCATCAAAACCATCATGACCAGCATCGGTGAGATTCTTCCAAAAACCGACGTGGAAAATACGGCAGAATCGCTCAAAGGGATTTGCAGCAATCCAGCCAGCGCTGCAAAGATCAGGAGCCAGACATAAGCGATTCCAAACCGGAACGAGAACTGTTCATAATAGGTGTAATGAAGCAAATCCTTCAGAGCAGGTTCTAGTAGACCTACTACCCGTGGGGTAATCTGCATAGGCAGGCTGACAGTGAACCACGCAAAAACTGAGGCTGCGACCGCCCAGAAAAACAGTGCGAATAGCGGTTTCCCGACTCTGGCAGAAAGCCAGCCGGTGAATCCGCCAACGATCATACAGGGCAATACGCCAACCAGGAATTTCAGCCAGGGATACAGTCCGTTGATTTGGGTGAGTCGATAAGCGTCCACGCCCCATGCAAAGATGGAAAAGGTAAGGCCAACGACAGCGCCGAACCAGATGCCATAAATGTGTTTGGAGCGCTGAACGTCTGGACGGTCAGCGGGTAGTTCAGAGGAATACGGTTTCATTCGGGTCTCGTTTTGATCGTAAGGATGTAATTTGTATATTGAAGATTTCCAGCGGATGTCTGGGCCCGCAAATGCATCAAATAATTGAAACTAGCTTTTACACGGACTGGCTTCATTTGATCGCCGCAGGCCAATTCCAGGTTCAAAGGCAAATTATTCTCTGTGATTTCAACTTTGAGTGAACCACTCCCTTTGCACGCCAGGCTTGCAAAAACAAATGAGCCATACGGCTTGAACGCAATCCAATCTTCTGAATCTCCCTGAGGGGAGGAGAGATCTCCATTATAGATAAACGTCTGCGTACCTGTTGATTCGAGCAGCACACTTGCAATTGGGCTGCCAGGGGAATCGTGATCTTCCCAGGCAGGAATAAGGGTCGGTGTAGGCGTGGGCGGAATACCGGTCGGCGTTCCTGTTCCAACGATCATGCCTGTTTCCGTGATGATGGGCAAATTTTCCGCTCCCTGCGCCTGGACAAAAGCCGCGTTGACCCAGCCTTTGCCTTCCGGCCCCGCTGGGAAATCGATCTGCAGCCAGGCCCCGTTTGAATCTTTACCGGTGAGGCTGACGACATCCTGTGGATTCAACGTGCCAAGTGAATTGAAATTTGTCCCTGGGCCACTGCGGACGTTGATCTGCTGCTGGATAATGGCAAAGTTTCCATGGTTTGGATTTGTCTCATCGCCACCAATGATTGGAACCTCCGGCTTGGCTGTCGTTGTAATGTATTGTGCAGTGACCCAGCCTTTGCCAGCGACTCCCTGGGGGTAATTGATCTGCCACCAGTTTTCACCTGGATCCTTTCCGGTGATTTCCACCTTTGTATTGGCAGGGATGATTCCCAGAACATTGCTGGCGGTGGACGGATCGGCGCGCACATTGATCTGGGTGGCGGTCATCCCTTCCATGGGATTTTGCGCAGTCCTCGGCTGCGCGGGAACCGGAGTTTCTGTCTCTGAAGGTGCAGAAATCTGAGTGGCAGTCGCAGTCAAAGTAATTACGAAAGGAGTAGGAGTTAATATTGTTTCTTCCCTCAACTTGGAACTGCAGCCAGTATACAAGAGAATCAAAACAGTGAAAATAACTCTCGAGAACCGAATGGACACAGGGAGATTCTACCGCTTGTCTCACGCATGTGGAACGTGTGTAAGTGAACTTTTTATGTGGACTTATGTTTTGAATTTAATTGTCAAGTTAAGCAGATGATGCGGTACTCTATAATCGAAAACAAATTCCACCTTGCAATCATTGATACACTTACCTTGCCGGGATCGAATAGACCTGCACACTTGCGTACTCGTAGACCAGTTCTGACTGACTCAAATCCAACGCTTGATCCAATTTGAAGAAATCCACAACACTTTCTGGCGTTTTGTATTTCGAATTTTGCCGTACCATGACCAGTGCATTCTGGATTTTTACAGGATGGTCTCTTTGATAAAAACGTTCAAAGGGAATATCATAAAGACTTAAATAATAAGCTGTTTGGATATCAACGGGGCCCGTTGCCACAATGATATCTGCCGGTGTTAGATGATCTGCCAAATAGTTAGCTGCGTAAGCTTCTGGCAAAATGTCCAGATCCTGATAGACCGGATTTTGTCGCCGAGCAATCAGTGAGTTTGTAAATACGCCGATGAAGATTAACAAAACAGCCACTGAAATCATTTTTTCGGCAAGTGGCGGGCGTGCAAATCTACTTAATAACAACTCCGCCAGCCAGACCAATCCGGCACCTGCAAACATCAAATAGAATACTTCCAAATAAAGCCATATTCTCGGTAAAGGTGTGACGCGTTGCAACACGACGATGATCGCAGCCCCTAATGCCAAAAAGACCGGCAGTGGCAATTTTTGATTGGAAACCTTTCGATAAAGCAGCAGCGACAATAAAAAGCCGCCTGAAAACAGATTTTCGATGGCTGAGTTGATGCCCATCATCCATTTATTCCAGGCCTTGAGCATACGCGGATCAAGGTTTTCCAAAAAGGTTGACCAATTCAGTGGCTTTACAATCTCGTTCCCAATCAGAGAGGACAGGCCACTGCCAAAAATGATTACGGGTGAATATAGGAGGACGGTCAATAAAATTGACAAGATACAAATGCCGAGAAATACTGCCAGCTTATGAAGCTTGGTCGGCCACGGCTCAGAGGTTACCAGGTACGTTACAAATACCCATAGGCAAATTCCAGCCATCGGATAAAGAAAGATGGGGATGGTGTAGAAGCCAAGTGCTGCGGTGAGAGTGAAAGCGATCAGAGCTGCTTTGCTTTGACGGATCACAAGTATCGCTGCGAAATTGGTCAGCAATAATGTGAACAAAAATAACAAGGTATAGCCACGCGCGTTGACTGAATAATTAATAAAAGAGTGAGTCACTGCAATCAGCGCAGAGGCCGTCAGAGACTGACTGCTGGAAAAGAATCGGCGGGCAGCCAGATACATGGCCGGTATCATCAAAATGCCAGCCGTGAACGCAGGCAATCTAAGTACCCAGGGCTGGCCGCCGAATAAGCGATAGGCGATGCCCACGAGAATAGTATGAAAGATATGGTTGTTGGGAGCGCTATAGTCCGCCAGGATATGCTTGAACCCCCGCGAGGCAAAATGGATGAATGTATAAGCCTCATCATAGGCAATGGATTGGTTAATATCAATTACCCGTAGAACAAACCCGATCAGCGTGATAACCCCCAGAATCAGATAGATGTAGGCTGGATCTTTTTCGCGAAAAAAAAGGTGGTCAAAGGTAGCGCGAATCGCTTGGGATAGACCTGGCTTGTTTGTGTGGTTGGATTGCAATGTTGATTCCCTTTTATTCCAAAGGTCCTTCTCGCGTGACGAGATAATATGCAGGCCAACGGCCTCTCTGTTTTGATCTTCAGTTGAAAGAGGAAGCGAGGAGAAGGAGCATTAACTTTTGATAGAGTACCCCTAAGCGGACATGTTCCGAACTACCATCCCCGCTTCCGGGGGTAGATATATTTTGCGCGAGAGAGCGAAGACACCCAAAATATGGGTTCAATTCGTGTTCGACGATCTCGCTGTCGATGTTAACTATAATTTGCTTAGCCAAAATCTGCAAGAGAAACTCAAATGTTTTCAAAACAAGATCCGAAGAGAGATCCCTCAGTTTCCTTATGATTATATGAAAGCGCTGCCCCACCTGCTACACTAGATGTGGATCAGATAGTGAACAGGAAAGGAGCAGCTAAATGAGTTATATCATCGAATGCGATGCCCACAAACATTATTCGCAGTTTGCAGTATACGAAGGAGATCAAACTCGCTGCAAACAAATGCGCGTGGAGCATGAGGCAGGTGCCATTCGAGAATTCCTGAGCGAGTTTCCAGAAGGTACACCGGTGGCGCTGGAAAGTATTGGGAACTGGTATTGGATCGTGGATGAGATGGAACAGGCAGTCTGTATACCTTTGCTGGCACATCCCGCTAAAGCGAAGGCGATGATGGGTAATGTGAACAAGACAGACAAACTGGATGCGCGAGGACTAGCGACATTACTGCGGAATGGAAAGCTGCCCACGGTCTGGATTGCACCGAGCGAAGTGCGAGATGAACGCGAGTTGCCCCGGACGCGGATGGCACTCTGCAAGATCCGGGTGGCTCTAAAGAATCGCATTCATGCTACCCTGGCCAAGTACAACCTCTCCCTTCCCCCCGAGAGTGATATCTTTGCCCCGAAATGGTCCAGCCAACTAAACCAAGTCATTGAGCAACTGCCTCCTGAAACGCAGAAGTGCCTGAAACAAGAACTGGAACTTTTGGATAAGGTACAGGGACAAATTGGTGCCATGGAAGAACGGATGAAAGTGTGTATTGCCCTGACTCCCGACATGCAGCTCCTGAAAATATTCCGGGTGTGGTGATATTCTCGCCATTCTGATTGGCACGGAGATCGGTCTCATTGAACGCTTTTCGAGGGCTGAGCAGCTGGCCAGCTATGCAGACACTGTACCGGCTGTGAAAAGCAGTGGAGTCAAGGTCCGCTATGGGCACACTCCCAAGGAGGCCAACCATTATCTCAAATGGGCTTTTGTAGAAGCAGCCAATGCCCCAGCTCAGTATTGCAAGAAGCCTCACTGGCAACACCGGCATGTGACCCACCTGTATGAGCGCGTGAGACTGCGCAAAGGTCATGCGGTGGCGGTGGGTGCAGTAGCGCGTCATCTTGCTGAAGCGACGTTTTGGATCTTGAATAAGAAGGAGCCTTATCGCGAACCTTCTCGCCCGCAGGTCTTGCCCAAGCAAGCGTAAGCGCGTGGATTTTCTGTATCCTTGAGATACGTCTTATGATTGCGACACGCTTGTTGAACATACTCTTGCGGCTGGACCGCGAATAGATGTATCCGGCAGGACCGAATTGAGTCAGTGCAGAACCTGATGGTGATTCATCCAGGAGATATTTTGCTATGCCAAATTTATTCCAACCCTTGACAAAGGCAGCGCTTTCATAGATGAAAATCCCTGTTTACAGAAGGTAACTCCTGTGCATCAATCTTTCAAGAGTTGATTGAACAGAGATTAGTGGTCAAGCGTGACGCTGAAGGGCTTAATGGGATTCGATCGCAAAGAGCTAGCGACTTGAATACTAGGATAGCGAAGTCAATCATTCCAAATATGTAAAGAAACGAAATGCTAACCGAAGGTCAGCTCAGCCTTCCAAAGCGCATAGTTCGGGTTCCTGTGGTCTCTAGTCGGCTGTGAATCAGTGGGCATAAAACTGCGGACCTCACGGATAAAAGCCTTGAGGTCCGCAGTTCAGCTATTCCCGCTAACGCATACATTTGGCAAATTGCACCACGAATCTAAGTTCAGTGTGGGCAACCCAGCAGGCGCCTCAGTTGGTATGGGAACTAAGAGAAAGCAATCGCGACATGGCGTTACTCCTACACGACAACGACACCAAGCTCACCTCTTCATTCGATCGGGTATTTTCCTCGGATTGGTTTGAGATTGTTCACACGCCATATCCAGCCTCCAGAGCGAATGCGCTTGCTGAAAGATGGGTCGGTTCAGTTCGCCAAGAGTGCCTTGATCGAATTTTCAACTCTAAAGAATCCTATCCACCTCAGATAAGACTCTTCGAGACCTATTGGTCAAAAACCTTTAACCATCATTTATTTCCCAAAGCTCTATATTTTTGAAGTCACATCGCGTGCCAAATTCCTGAGTGCTTCCTGACAATAAGGCTGGCCCCCATTTCCCTTTGTTGCTATCTCTATTAAGATCCAAATTCATCTTGATGACTTCTTTGTCATTTACAAAAACACGAATATCATCTTTATAAGTCACGACTGTCATAGTAAACTCAGCAGGGTTTTGCAGCTTATCATAATACTTAGTAGTGAAAGCTCTTCCTCCAAGACCATAAATCGCTGAACCGTTGCGTTGGAGAAAAGTGAATTCTTGAGACTCGATAGCCCCAAAGCCAAATACGAAACCACACCCAGATTGGGAGGCTGGAGCAGGAGCAGTTTCCAGCTTAATATCAGCCCTAATAATGAATTCCCCAACTTTATTGTCATAGAGATCCCAGCGAAAAGTACCCGCCGCGGTAGATTGATCAGAATAGTCACCCATCATTTGATAGTTACCGTTTAGAGTCGATATAACGCCGTCATCATACAATTTTTGAACTATAGGGAAGAAATTTTCATATTGTTGCGTAGCTGCAAAATTTGGTGTTGCTGTTGGTGTAGGTGTTTCCGTTGGGGTCAACGTGATTGTTGGTGTAAACGTCGGAGGAATAGATGTATTCGTAACACTGGCTGTTGGCGTGGCCACTGGGGTGCTGGCACCACAGGCTGTCAAAATCAAGCTAATCACTACACAGACAATCAGGGAAGATTTGGTCACGGTTTTCATTGACTTCTCCTTTACGAGTTAGATGAATCTATATTCCTATTGTCGCATTATCAAACCTCCAATTTAGACGGGTAAGTGCTTGATTAAGATGGCAGAGGAGGCTGAGCTGCGAATCGACTTGTTGCATAACACATCCACTCCATCACCCTTTCGTCCGAATGATTATGGTCACAATCAGTCCTGGATCAATTACGCCGTAATCTTGGAAATTTAATCCCCATAACTATCACCGATCAATTTAATGGAAAGAAATAATTTTGCTTTAATTACCTCCTTTTTTTCTATGATAGACCCAAAATATATACCACTAACTTTCCAGGCTAGTGCTCTAGCTCTGCTTCAACACTCATTGCTATAGGCTGGCAAGGTTACTCAACATTCTTTTCTTAACGACAACAGCATGCCATTGATTACCAACTCGCGATGTGTTTCTCGGAATGATCTGCTCTCTCAATGGAGAGCAGATCATTAGGACTTGCGTATCATCCACAGGATCATGGATAGCTTACTATTTTTTTCCATAAGGTGGCATGGAATTCACTACTAGAATTACTGCTTAAACCGACAATCGTTCCATTCGCATTGATCGCCAACGCAAAGCTGTTGGATCCACCAAGAGTGCCGAGATCTGTCAGCGTGCCGTCTTCCCAAACGAAGGCATGCCTGCCGCCACTGGCAGTGTCGCTATCACCTACGACCTGTCCGGCCGCATTGATACCGGACGCAGAGCTATTCACGCCACCGAGTGTGCCGAGATCGCTCATTGTGCCCCTGGCCCACAGGAACGCGTGTCGGACCACGTTATTCAAATCGCTTTCACCCACCAGCATGCCTGGCGCGTTGAGGCCGGAGCCTATACTCGTGGGACCACCCAGTGTGCCGAGATCAGTCATCACACCTTTGTCCCAGAGGAAGGCATGCACCTCTCCCAATGCAGTTTCACTCCAACCTGCAATCTGCCCACCTGCATTGATGTTAGATGCCAGACTAAAAGCACCGCCCAGTGTACCCAGATCCCTCATCGTGCCATTTTCCCAAAGGAAGGCACGATTGTTGTTGGATAGATTTGTGCTGAAGCCGACGATCTGCCCACGCGCGTTGATGCCCAAGGCAGAACTGAAGTTCCCACCTAAGGTGCCGAGATCAGACATTAAACCTTTGTTCCACAGGACGGCGTGCTGATCGCCTGCGGAAGTAATGCTAAAGCCGGCAATCTGTCCACGCGCATTGAGAGCCGCGCCAAAACTAAAAGAGCCACCCAATGTGCCCAGGTCAGTCATCGAGCTGTTCTCCCAAAGGAAGGCATGGAATTCGCCTGAGGCATTCGAACTATAGCCTGTCACCTGTCCACGATCGTTGACATCCTGGGCAAAGCTAAAAGAGCCACCCAATGTGCCCAGATCAACCACTGAGTATGGAGTGGCTGCGAACACTGGCTGGCTAATCATCAAGGTTGAAATCATAATAATCGCGAGGACAATTGTTTTCAGTTTTGCTTGCATGGTTTTTTCTCCCTACTTAATGAAAATATTAGATAGATAAACTGATATGCTTACATTATTCCTTGTCCCATCCTACAACCATTACCTCCTGTTCTTGCGCAGGACATTCGGGGGTAAGCCCTATAGTGATGACAAAAACACAGATTCCCAAAGAGTACTAATTTTGGAAGACGATCGAAAAAAACAGACCGAAACTCTCGTCTTTGTACTGTTGTAAATACTATACAGTTTATTTGCCTCGGATTCAAGCCATTTTGTCACCATTTGGTTACACTCTCTCGCCCGCGCAGAATATTTCCCGTGACATCACAAATCTTATCCCTGATAGGCAAACCAGATGATAAAGTTACTCATCTATGCATCTCGAGCCTATATCTCGGCCATTATCTTAATTCGGCACATTTTGGCAGTTTTTTCTCTGGCATTGGCAGTTCGAAAATGCGATAGTGGGGACAACCAAAGGAGATCGCCATGTCCACAAGAAAAATTCTCAATCTTAGTTTGCTCGTCATTGCCATTCTGGCTGTATGGGTACTTCGGGGACCATTCGCTTCGATGATGCACTGGTTTAGTAATCCTCAAGCAGTGACCGAAGCTATTCAACAATCTGGGTTTTGGGGACCGACCATCCTCTTCGTGCTATTCGTCCTGCAAGTCTTTTTCGCCTTCATCCCGGGTCAGGCATTGATGGTCGCCAGCGGGTACATCTACGGCTTTACGGGTGGAATGCTGATCACGTGGATCAGCCTAGTGATAGGCGGTCAGGCAGCCTTCTGGCTTGCCCGTCATTCCGGGCGCCGCTTCGCTGAGAAGTGGATTTCTCCTGCAGTATTAGATCGTTGGGATAAGAACGCGGGCGGTCAAGGCATTGGCTTCTTTGCAATTACTCTTGTCCTGCCACTCTTCCCAAATGATGCCATGTGCTATGTGGCTGGGCTTGGAAAAATTACATCACGCTGCTTTTTGATCGCGAACATCCTGGGACGTGGGCTGGCAAGCTTCATCACGGTGCTAATTGGAGCCTATGGTTCAAGGATTCCGGTCGCAGTTTGGGTTAGCATGGCAGTGCTCATTGGGTTGGGCTTGGTCTGCTGGCAAATTGCCAGAAATCGCAAATCACAGCTGCTCACGGCATAAAAGCAATTGCTATGTCCACCCCACATCATATTTTCCAATCCGGGGTGAAGGCGTACTTCACCTTATCCATGATCCCTGATCCCGATTCAGGGACCTAGGGAAGGTTTGTAAAATGCTATGAAACTCGCTGCTGGACATATGGACAAATTCTCTGCCGCGCCCCAATACAAAAGAATTCTTCTGGATTCGATAAGCCGTTCTAGATTTCTCACCTTTTTGATCGCCCATTATCAGCTCCTGATAATACTTGACGATAAGGGCCCAACGGCTTGCCTTTGCGTCACCTGCGTCGCTATGATGGATCAACATCGAACTTCCCGCACAAAGTGCAGGGTCACAATAACCCCGGCAACCAGCCCAGCGAAGAGGCCTCCGATTGCACCAAGAAGCCAGATCACACTCAGTATATGGAAAAAGCTCAGGTGCAGAACATTGGCGGGGTGAATCCCACAGCTGCGTGCCTTTCCCACCTACCATGTCTGGACGCTGGATCGCACAAACTCATCTATCCGGCCAGCAAGTGCAGCGTCAAAATATTCATCTCCTTTCGCTTCCATGTCATGGAGGATTTGGTCCCATATCTCGCCGTAATACTCGGACGATATCACAAGCGTCGAATGTGGCAGCTGCATATGTAATGCTTCGGCCATATGCTGTGGATGAAACCCTCCAGAGCCCGAAAAGACGATCATCGGGATTTTGATCGTTGAAAGCTGCTCGTCACTCAATCCCGCAAAGTATGGAAATCCGCTCGCTATCCATGAACGCGCCCACACTCTCATGGTCTCAGCGAATGCCTGGGGATTCATGGATAGGAGTTGTTGCTTTTTCTGTGCGACCCGCTCGAACTGGTTGGGCCAATTGAAGAGATCCAGCGTTTCATCCGTAGACTCGAAAGCAGCAGCCATGCCTCCTTTGTTGGCTGCCTCGGCCCGCGCCAGAAAGGTCCCCCTCATCATAGCCTCCCATATCTCTTGATCGTCTGTAGGCGGGGCAATAAAGATCAATCCCTTGACTTCCGCTGGATAAAGATAGGCAAAATACAGTGACCCAACACCGCCAGCCGAACCACCCGAAATAAATGCTGGCGCGAGTCCGGTGTAATGGAGGAGTTCGCGCAGCTTGTCAGCCCATATCTTCAAAAGATTGTCCTCCTGGAAAAGCAAACCTGACTCACCTGTGTTGGGACGATCCCAAAGCAACACTTTGTAACCAAGGGCTTTTAGCCTCTCAGCCATCAACCGGCCTTTTTCGAGAGGATAGAAACCGCCGGGCGTGTACACAATAGGAATGCCTTTCCCATGAATTTCGAAACGTATATCGAAGCCATTGAGGTTTACAATCTCGGCCATCCTTGAAATCCTTTTCCAGTGCTTCTCGAAAGAGCATAATNGGCGCGTCGAAGAAGATGCCTTGCANCGCGCGCCAAATGAGCACTCGATGTTAAACAGCCATATGCTTCGGTTGTTTATCCACCTAGAGCCTTGATGGTCAGGTCGAAACCATGTTTGAGGTCAGACAGAGGATGTATTTCATATTCAACCCATGGCTGAAGCGGGTAGGCGCTCAGAAGTTCTGTTAGTGTTTCATGTGAATTCGCATTGACGATTGCCAGGCCGCCGCCAGCCGGGAAGTTGTAAGCACAGTCGAACGTACCATCCGTCACATTGGTGTTGAGCCAGTTGTAGGTCTGTTGAAATACGGTGAGAGCATGATCATCGGGCAAGGACACTCCCGGACGGGGCCTTGTAGTAACTAGGAATTTCATAGCGGTTTTCCTTTCTGAAGTGAAATCAATGGGGAACGATTGTTTCATAAAATACATGCGCCAATAAAAACTCAATCTGCCTGTCGCAATCTCAGCCCTGCCCAGATGTACCAGATTGGCGCAAGGACGATGCCACCTAACCCTGCCGCGATGGTAAAGAGCGCCTCCTGATTTAAGACAGAGCCAACCACGATCAACCAGTATGCAACGGCGGTGGCAATGCCTACATAAGTCAGAAATTTGGGCCAGGCGCCATTGCGAAGAGCTAACAAACTGACTACCAGCACCCAGAGGCCCACCGCGCCGAAGCCCATCCAACCCTGTGCGTCGAGGCTAAATGGCCCGCTCAACCCAATCACAGTTCTGGTCACTGCATCGCCATTCAGATAGGCCGTTGCCCTTCCAGGCTGGAAGGCGATATTCCGAAAGCTGTTGACTGCCACGACCGCGAATCCGAGGACGGCCAGATTGCTCGTCCAGCGGGCCCATCCTTCATTCGCGGATCGTACACTCTCGGACACTGCTAGAACCACTGCGATACCAATCAGTCCACTGAGAGCAAATACCCAAAATTGGATGGTCTGTGTCGTCGGATTTGCCGCAAACGAGGGCAGGAATTTATCGACTGCACTTGTTTGCTTCTGGTCTGCTGGTAATAATAGGTAGGTAACGCCAATCACAAGATACAAAATTCCCAGGAGGATCGAACAGTTTCCTCCGAGTTTGCTGAGGGTGTTGTCTTTCATGAGTTATTTCCTTTTTGAATATGAACTGTAAATTCATCTTATAATCGGAATGGAAGAGTGTTGAGTTGGGAGGTGAGCAGTGGCGCAAATAGAAGCGAGCCAGCCTACTTCTTTATTTGAAAACTAATTTGGGGTGAATCCTCTATGCCAAAGAGAAAGGTTTGCTCGGGATCATCCGCAACATAATAGATCAATCTTAAGAATGTATCATTGTCGAACTCAACGACATTTTCTCCATTTAATTCAAAATCGATCGCAATGTTAAATGGATCATACTCCTTACCACTGTCCATTCTTCTTGTAACACCGTAAAGCGGATACCATGTTCCTTTCGGCTCCACGATGTAGATGTACTTCCACTGTATCCGGATCGGACTTCCGGGTTTTAGGTTTCTAACTCGTACGGCCATATCAATGAAGGTCTCACCTGGCTTCGAATAATAATAATATGAGCCTCCTGTAACTATATGACCATGAGTGACTACATCCAACACGGTGATTTCCAAGGAATCGTAAAGTATGGAGACGCCGATAGGTGCAGGCGTGGGTGTTGGTGGAATTTTCGTTGCTGTAGGCCGCGCTGTGGATGTTGGCTTGGGTGTGACTGTATTTGTCGGCAAAGGCGTATTAGTCGCCTCGCGCGTATTAGTTGGTACAGGTGTTGCCGTTGCCAACAATGACCCGCCAACACACGCTGAGAACGATACGGCGATTGCCAAGGCTAATACAACGTGCATGTACGTCAGATTTTGTTTCATGGAATCATCCTTTCGTTAGGAATCTAATCCTTTTCATGAGGGGGTCGGCGCTTCTTCCACTTCACCGAAATGAAACGTCGTCGTAACAAATCATGCCAGTGGTTGCAGTGTCCGAAGCATTGTTCGTACCCAAATCCAACTCGACTGCAACAGCCTCAGATGGCACTTTCAAAGCAACCTCGGCATACGTCCAATCCGTATTGTTGAACGATATGTTTGTGGAATAACCTTGCAGAAGGTTACCATCGGCATCAACAGGAAAAGCCAAAATGTACACTTCCTGATCAAAATCGCCCCTGGCATAAGCGCTGAAGATATAGGTTGTTCCCGGAGTGACGGGAATAAATTCGGAGGTAATCCAGTCTCCACTAGTGTCAACTGGGAGGTTGCTGATACAAACTGAATGTGTGCCGCTATGAGCAACGTCCTCACTCCAGGTGAAAGTCATAGAACCATTTCCTTGCCACCCGCTCTGTGCCGTCTCAAAGGATGGGTTTGGTGCAAGGTTTTCAGCAGTCGTGGCCGGACTGGAGTTGCAAGCTGGAAACAGTGCCAGAAGAATCAGGCATAGTCCAGAAATCGGGAAAATCAATCTGGTTTTCATATCTGAATTTCCTCTCAAAAATCAACCCGCAACTGGATTGATTCAATCATCAGTTTTCATCCCGTCAACGGCCAGTGGCTTGAGCTACAGAGCCCAGGTTCAATGAAGATTATGCAACCTGTACGGCTTGCGCNTCNAGCANATCTTTCAGGTTGTGCAGATCCGATTCGTATGACCGTTTCGCCAGACTCACCACCAATGGTTCAGCCAGTTTGAAGAAGCCGCCCGGCTCGCCTTCGATGACAAGAGTGAGCTGGGTCCCGCTCCCGGCTGGCTTCAGGGTGTAGCGCGCCTCCAGTGGGAATGGACCTTCGACCATCCGGGCTGTATAGCTTCGGTGAGGCTCCAGCGCGATGATCTCCAGATTTCCCTCGAAGGGACGTCCCAGAAATGTGAAGCGGCCTTTGACAACACTGCCTACATCGAGAGGTTCAGATGAAGTCCTTGTGATTTCCAGCGTTGCGGCCCTCCAACGAGGCTGATTCTCCGGGTTGGATATAAAGGCGAATACTTCTTCGATGGGCCGGTTGATGACGAGGTTGATTTCGAATGAAGCCATGGTTTTGTCTCCTTATTTGTCGCTAAATGAATCTGGCTTTTACGTCAGCGGCAGATAGAACTCGATCTGCTGACTCTCCACAATCGGATCCAGTGCCTCACTGAGTGCCTGATGCTCGGGATCAGCAAGGACTTTTTCGTAAGCCGCCTCCAGTGCCGCAAAGCTTTCCCATTGGCGTTCAATAATGAGCATATCGGTGGTGAGACCTCCGACCAGGCTGCGGCACCGCCTCGTGGCAGGAAATCCCAGTTGACTCTCGATGGCTGTGAACTTCTTGTCCAGCTCCTCCAATTCTGACCACTTGCCGGAGCGAACTTTTTGGATCTGGCGTTCTATAATAACCATATTACACTCTCCTTGAGTTTGGAAAGTTCTGGTCTGTCTGTCATGTGGCATGGAACAGATCAAAACCTATGACCGGCTGAGATTCACACTCAGCTTCGACTTTCAACCTTCCCTCTTGTTGATCAGAGGGAAGGTTGTTGTGTTGTTTTATCTCGTTGCTACTTCAGATTGAAGTAAGCAGAGAACACCTGGCCCGTATTAAGTTTTAGGAACAGGGTGTAACAGCCCACGCTTGTTGGCGTTTTCCAGTTGTAGATGTACTGGTTCACCGTACTGTCATAATGCAGACTCGTACCACCGGTCGCGGTGGTCTCGAGCGCGTCCATTGTTCCGCTGAAGGCGTCGCATGACGACATATGCTTATAGGTGATCGAGGTGACTGCCGTCAGAGCGCTAATATTAGCGCCACTGCTGTCGGTCAATTTCCATTTGACAGGGTAGGTCTTGCCGGCCTTGCCTGTGTTGACCGTGATCGGGTTGTCGACCGGCGCCAGGAATCCGCTGAATTTGTATCCCGCGACGCCGAAGATCGTACCGGTCAGCTGCGCAAGAGGTGGCGTGCTCGAATTGCTCAAATCCATGGTGACGCAATTGCTGATATTGTTATAAGACTGTGGGGAGACAATCCTCCAACTGCTGCCATCCCACCAGTCGATTTGACTGAAGCCCGGCATGTTGCAAGCGACGACCGTGACGGCGCTGAAACTGCTGCCATGCGAAATGTAAATGTCAAAGTAATCGCCGTTACTTGTGAATGGAGATGGATCTGTTGGATTGGAGTCGTACACCGCGACGATAATCGAGCCGCTTCCAGTAGCGGACGCGGTTGTGCTTCCCGGCGTTCCTGGCCCACCGCCTCCAGTGGATGCGACGGCTGTTCCAGTCGGACTTGTGCTTGTAGCACTGTCGATGCCAGTAACTGCCGCCCCACTTTGCGTTACGAAGAACGCCAGTGATGTAGACGCGCCTCCTCCCGGCGCAGGATTGAAGGCACTGACTTCAAACGTGCCAGCAGCTGCAAGCAATGCTGATGGGACCACCGCCGATAAGTTTGATGGCGAAACATAAGTGGTGGAAAGATCAGTGGTTGTATTCGTCACGCTATCAAACCAGCGGACGATAGCAGTGGCGGCAAAGTCTGCGCCGCGGACGTTCAAGGTCAGATCAGGGCTTCCCTCTTGAACTGAAACAGGGCTAAGGCTACTAAGACCGGGCACCGGATTCGGTGGCGGCGCGGATTGCGCCTCATAAGCACCGATATCACAACCCAAGCCGAAGGGGCGCGCTGCGCCGCGCTGGTCGAGATGGAAAGGCGCGCTGCCACAATCGTATGTACCACTGGCAATGCCGTTGAGGGCGGGATTGCTAAGGCTCACAATTAGAGCGTGCGTTTGCGTCAAGCCGCCGTTGTTGGCTAACACATTCAGCACATCGGTAAATACATTTGCCGGGGTTACCGTCATGTCCCCAGTGCCACTTATATTACAACCTGTGCCATTACCGGTCAGGTTATAGCCTTGGGTAGTAAATATCATTGCGCCGTCATAGCAATCGGCAGTCAGGTCGCTTACGCCGCTTGTTCCTATCTTGTTGCCAGCTACTATACTGTTGGTGAGATTTATCGAACCTCCTCCTGAAAGTCCGCCGCCAGTGACGCTCGCAGAGTTGTTGCTCAAGGTGCTATAGTTCAGTGTCAATGCACCGTTATTGGTGAGGCCGCCGCCATTACCGCCTAAGTTACCGCTGATCGTACTGTTATTAAGGGTCAAATCGCCATTGTTGAAAAAGCCGCCGCCACTGCTGGCCGAGTTGTCGCTGACCGTACTGTTGTTCAGTATCATTGAGCCATTGTTGTCGCCGCCGCCGCCATAGACTCCTGAGTTGCCGCTGACTGTACTGTCGTTAAGGGTTAATAGGCCGTTGTTGAAGAATCCACCACCAAAGACTCCTGAGTTGCCGCTGACGAGACTGTTGTTGAGAGTCACGACACTGTTGTTGAAGAGACTGCCACCACTACCGCCAGCCGTGTTGCCACTGACAGTGACACCATCGAGGGTAAGCGTACCGAAATTGAGAATGCCACCGCCGTAGGATCCAAGAGTAGTGCAGGCTCCATTGCAACGCCCATTCCGCACTGTCAGATTTCTAAGCGTCAGGTTACCCCCTCCACCCACCTCCAGAACCCGGTAGGTGGCATTGTTCGGAGAAATATTTGCCTGAAGGATTGTGTTCGCTGCTCCGTTACCGTTGATTACCAACGTGGAGTTTATAGATGGGAGCTGGCTGGTAAGTGTGATGGCGGCTGCGCCGAGCGCGCTTTCAAAGACAATCGTCTTCGCGCCGTTGTTTGCATTGGGAGCATTGATTGCTTCGCGCAAGGTGCAGTCTTTGTTGCCGATGCCTTGGTTGAAGATGTCACACGAACCATCGTTTGTGTCAGCGTTCGTGTTCACGGTAAAGGTCGGGCCTGCTTGCGGCGGTCCGATCGTGGGTGTCTGCGTAGCGGTTGGAGTATCCGTCACTGTGGGTGTCAAGGTTGCACTGAGCGTGTGCGTAGCAGTTAGAGTTGCAGTTGCCGTGAAAGTTGGAGTGGATGGTGACATGCTAGTCGCTGTTATGGTGTGCGTGATCGTTGGAGGGGCGGACTGCGCTTCATACGCGCCAATGTCGCAGTGCGCGCCTTGTGGGCGCGTCACACCATTTTGCGAAGTGTTATTCACAGGCGCGGCCGCGCATTTTGCATCATCGCCCGCGTCAATAGCCGGAGAACCGCTGTTGAGAGGGAAGTATGCTAGCGAGCCACTCAGCGCGCCAAGGTCCGGGTCGGAGCCGATAATATTGCCATTCACGCCATTAGTCAGATCGCAGGCGTTGCTGCCAGTTGCTTCGATCAGGTTGTTGTTGCCAGTGACAATGGCGAAATTGTTATAGCAATCCCCGCCACTAACACTGTTGGCAAGGATAGTGTTGTAGAGATTCAGCGTGCCACCATTGATCAAGATGCCGCCGCCACTGGCAGCACTATTGCCCGAGAAGGTACTATTTGTAATGGTCAGTGTGCCAGTATCAGTGCGAATGCCGCCCCCACTAGTACTAGCGCTATTGCCGGAGAAGGTGCTGTTGGTGATGGTCATATTGTTGAAGTTTATGACGGCACCGCCGTGGGGCGCGCTATTGCCGGAGAAGGTGCTGTTCGTGATCGTCAACGTTCCTCCGCCATTATTGAAGATGCCGCCGCCATTCGACGCGCTATTGCCGGAGAAGATGCTGTTCGTGATGGCCAGCGTGCCATAATTCAAGGCACCACCGCCGAAGTCAACATTGCCATTTGCAACAGTCAGACTGTCTAGCATTAGAGGCACGCTGGGATTTACATAAAACACCCGATATGCATTGGCACCGCTGACCTGAATATCACCGCCGCCGTTGATCGTCAGCCCGGCCGTGTCACTTATGGCAGGCAAGGCCGAACCCAGCGTAATGGTGGCTACGCCGAGCGCGCTATCAAAGACGATTGTATTCGCACCACTGATTGAGTTGGCGGCATTGATTGCTTCGCGCAAGGTGCAGTCTTTGTTGCCGATGCCTTGATTAAAGAGATCACAGGAACCATCGTTTGTGTCAGCGTTCGTGTTCACGGTAAAGGTCGGTCCCATTTGCGGCGGTCCGATCGTGGGTGTCAAGGTTGCCGTTGCAGTCGGCGTTGGGGTAACATCATCGAACCCAATGGACAGCCCGCCGTCAGTGGCTGCATAGACCGTACCGCCGCTGGCGAAAACTCCGTATATATAATCGGACCCCAGTCCGTGAGCAGGGGTCTTGTTGCTGAAAGTGCTGCCGCCATCTGTGGAGATCGACAGCCCGACGACGGTAGCCGCATAGACCGTACTGCCGCTTGCGAAAACTCCGGTCACATAATTGTTCCCTAGTCCGTTGGCAGTGGTCTTGTTTGAAAAAGTGTTGCCGCCGTCGATGGAGATGGACAGTCCGCCAGTTGTGGCGGCATAGACCGTACTGCCGCTTGCGAAAACTCCGCGCACCGTATTGTTCCCCAACCCGTCGGCGGTGGTCTTGTTGCTGAAAGTGCTGCCGCCGTCGGTGGAGATAGACAGCCCGCCGTCAGTGGTTGCATAGACCGTACTGCCGTTTGCGAAAACTCCATACACAGTATTGGACCCCAGTTCGTTAGCGGTGGTCTTGTTGGTGAAAGTGCTACCACTATCGCTGGAGATGGACAGTCCGCCAATGGTGGCTACATAGACCGTACTGCCACTTGCGAAAACTCCGTACAGACTATTGTTCCCCAACCCGTCGGCAGTGGTTTTGTTGGTGAAAGTGTTGCCGCCGTCGGTGGTTATGGACAACCCTCCGCCGACGGTAGCCGCATAGACCGTGTCGGCGCTGGTGGAAACTCCGCGCAAATTATTGTTCGCCAGCCCGTCAGCAGTTGTCTTGTTGATGAAAGTGATACCGCCATTGGTGGAAATGGACAGCCCGTTGAAGGTGGCCGCATAGACCGTACTGCCGCTGACAAAAACTCCAAGCACAGTATTTGATCCCAGTCCGTTAGCGGTGGTCTTGTTGGTAAAAACCCAGGCCGCATACGCGGGGGTGACTCCCAGAGTGCTAATGATCAGCTGGGCGATCAGCGATAGTCCTAGAACCAATCGTACAAATAAACCAGATCGTTTTGTGTTCATAGAATCCGCCTCTAGTATCTAACCTTCTGGTCTGGTCGGGATGGAGCATCAGGAACAAATCAGAATTTACAACCTGAGCATGGTGCCACCATATCAGCAGGTCTTGAACGCCTGATCATCTTGCGAAGCTTTTACGGAGGCGTCCGCTCCCCCCAGGTTGGCTCATCAATAAATTCGGACAAATAAAGCCAAACTCCTCTATCACTATACACCCAGGCAGATAGAATTAACTGCCAAAAACCGCCGACTTCGTGACCCACTGGATCTTGGAGGGCCATGGATATAAATCGCCTCAAATCATCCACGATCATATAAACGCGAAGTTCAAATCCAAGCGTGTCTTCCATAGTGTACTCACCCCGCGTGTCCCCAGCGTGTCGCCTTTGGCTAAAAAGCCACCAATTTGATGTACTTGGTCAATATTCGGGGATATAATGAAACATTGGCTGACCCAAAGGGAAAAGGAGTGGATTTGTCTGCGCGTCTTGCCTTGCATCTTCTTGGTGCTCCAAGATTGGAGTTGGATAATGCGCTCATTGCTGCTAATCGGCGTAAGACGCTGGCATTGTTAGCGTATCTGGCAGTCAACCGTTGGCAACATCATCGTGACTATATCAGCGCGATGCTCTGGCCTGATTACGATCAAGCGAAAGCATACACAAACCTGCGTCATATCTTGTGGGAAATCCAGCAGGCGATTGGCGAGGGCTGGATCGTTGCTCACCGTGATACCATCAGCTTAATTGCAGATGATGATCATTCTTCATCTCCGATGGGGCGGGTCGTCTGGGTGGATGTTGCTCGTTTCAAATCCCTGATCACTCAAAGTCGCGCGCAAAAGGATGTCTCGCTTCGCATCTCACTTCTGTCTGACGCCGTAAAACTCTATCGCAACCACTTCCTCACGGGCTTCAGCCTCAAGGACGCGCCAAACTTCAACGAATGGGCTATGGCTGAATCCGAAGAGCTACGTCACCAACTCGCCTGGGCACTCACCATGCTTACGGATGATCACTGCTCACTGGGTCAAGCCGAGACAGCTATCCCTTATGCACGGCGGTTAATTGCGCTCGATCCGTTGAATGAAGCCTCCCATCGCCAGTTGATGCAGGTTTATATCCAATCGGGACAACACAACGCGGCCTTGAAACAATTTCAAATCTGCGAACGTATCCTGCGCAAGGAACTGGGCGTTGATCCACAACCGGAGACGCGTGCCCTCTATAAACAAATCCGCAAGGGAGAGATCAAACCTAGTCGATCGATGAAGCCAAAAGAGATGGGCGCGCCGCCCCATAACCTTCCATATCAAATCAGCACCTTTATCGGACGTGAAAAAGAACTAGACTATATCGCAGACCTGATCGCTAACAATCGCCTCGTCACTCTGGTGGGGACAGGCGGAATCGGAAAGACGCGTCTCGCTTTGAAAGTGGGCGAAGGATTACTAAGAGATTATGCCAATGGCGTCTGGTTCGCGGAATTGGCTCCGCTTAGCAACCCGACTCGTGTGCCGCAAACTGTCGCCGGCCTATTCGGTCTCATTGAAAGGTCAGATGTGTCTCCCACCGAAATACTGATCCGTTTCTTGCGCTCGAAAACGATCTTGCTGATCCTCGATAACTGCGAACATCTGCTGGATGCCTGCGCGCAGCTGGCCGATACATTGCTGAAGAACTGCCCGAATTTGAAGATCCTCACGACTACCCGTGAGCCACTATGGATTACCGGTGAAGCCCAATATCATGTTCCGCCGCTTGGGCTGCCCGATCTTCAACAAATTCTTGAAAGATTATTGGACTATGAATCGATCGAATTGTTCGAAGAACGTGCGCGACTCGTTCAGGAATCGTTCTCCCTGACGATGGAGAACGCTCCCTCGCTCGTCCAAATCTGCCACCGTCTCGACGGCATTCCCCTGGCAATCGAGCTGGCGGCGGCGCGTATCAATGCCTTTCCAGCAGAAAAGATCGCAGCACAACTCAATAAAAGCTTCAACTTGCTCACGGCCGGAAGCCGCACTGCACTGCCTCGTCAAAAAACTCTACGCGCTTCCATTGATTGGAGTTGGAAACTGCTATCAAAATCAGAGCAGACATTATTAAGACGGCTCGCAGTATTCGCACGTGGCTGGACTCTCGATACGGCTGAATCTGTATGCGCTGGAAACGGTATCGAGCCTCACCAAGTCTTGGAGACGATGACGCAACTCTCGGCGAAATCGCTAGTGGTGGTGAATAAAGAAGAAGGGCGTGAGCCGCGGTATCATTTGCTGGAAATGATCCGTGAGTATGCCCGCGATCAATTGGTTCAAAGGGGCGAAGAGGAAGATATCCAGGGCAAGCATCTGAAATATTTTCTGAAACTCTCCGAGCAGCTTGAGCCAGAGTTGCTGGGTCCGCAACAAATGGAATGGTTTGCGCGCACGAAGGACGAGCTCAATAATCTCCGCGCGGCCCTCGAGCATGCCATCAAAACGGATGTGGAGGCGGGACTATATATATCTGGCAGGCTTGAGCATTTTTGGAGAACTCAGGATAATCGCGAGGGTACACGCTGGCTTGCCGAGTTCCTTCAAAAGCCAGAGTCAAAAGAATATCCTCATGCAAGAGCAAAAGCATTACACACGCAGGGACGAATCCTTTTCAATTTCGAACAATATGACGAGGCGCAAACTGCAACTGAGGAATCACTGATGTTATTTCGCGCGGTTGGAGATCAATACGGCGAAGTGGATAGCCTCGTTTCTTTGGGATTTATTGTTACTCTGGGGTCCATCGCAGATCCTGTAAAGGGGGCGGAGCTTGTCCAACAAGGACTTGTGCTGGCACGTTCTCTTGGTGATATCGGGAGGCAGGCCTGGGCATTGTGTATACTGGGCTGGGATCATAGCAATTTCAAACGCGCCTTTGCTTATTGGGAGGAAGCAATCACCTTATATCGCCAGGTTGGACATTTGGGTCGCCTGGCGGATACTCTCAGCGAATTGGGTTTTTTCCTGTTGATGAATGGCCAAATTGATGCTTCACAAAAATGCCTGGACGAGTCAAGCTTGTTGCTTCAGCAATTGAACATTAAAGGAAGAAGGAATCATCTCCTCAGTGCTTATGGGCAGATTGCCCTCATGCGCGGCGAGTATGAACAGGCGCGTGCTTATTTTCAGGAGGACGCTGCGAAGAGTAATGAATCAGGAGGCAGGATTGAGTACCTCTGGGCATTAGTTCGCTTGGGGCTTGCGGAGTTACGTGCAGGCAACATCGCTGAGGCCCGCCAGATCCTCACTGAAACTGCCCGGAACTTTCAGCAGGATGGTAGCAGGATTGGCGTTGTAATTTCACTGGAATGGATGGCAAGCCTGTATATTGCGGTCAACAAAACGGAAATTGCAGCGCGGTTAATTGGTTGGGCTGATACGACGCGCGAGGTAATTAGTGACTCGCGTCCGCTTCTTGAACAGGCTGATGTGGATCGCGATATCGCGGCTGTTGTTTCCAGGATAGGCAGCGCTGCCTATCAAGTAGCTTATGAGAAGGGCCGCGCTATGACCATCGATGAAGCGGTCACTTATGCGCTGGAGGAAAGTTAGTCATTCCTCGACAATTACTAATTTTCGTAATTGCTTCGCCTGATTGTCAAATAATAAGTAATGTTTGGTATTTCCGTGATGTGTCATTCGAAAAGTGTGTGGCTTTTTTCTATAACATGTCGATGATGAGTCCGCCCTCATGGTTCAAGCCATTTACAGACCCCACTCTGGCTCTCCTACGTCGGTTTTGCGCTGGTTGCAAGAGAAAGTACGCAGCTAAGGATGATTTTTCCGCAAAAGCAAGCCTTGCTGTTCGTTCAAAAGTGAATTTCGGTGTGAGTATTTATGAACCTGTTATTTGGACTCTTTTATGTGGCGGCAGCGGTCATCGGGCGATGATGCCAGCCCTCTGATATAAAGATGTATATATCTAATTGATGCAAGGCAGCCATACAAAAGATGTGGCTGGGTGCGGAGAGACTCGAGCTCCTGACCTCTACTTTGAAACCATTGCGCCCTATCTATTGTATTCGCAACATCTAACAGATCTAAACAACAAATCGCCTCTGCGATGTCGAGAAGAGGACTTATGGCTTCGGCAACACGCCGTGATTTTGGGCATTATTGCCTTATTTCAAGCAAGATCGCCCATTTTTGTGGCCTTGGCGGGACTCGAACCTGCGACTCACCGATGTGAACGGTGCGTTCTAACCAACTGAACTACAAGACCTTATGTGCTATCTGTCCATTGCGTCCAATACGTCCACAGTGTGTGATTCTAAAGTCTCATTTTCCACTGCTTCCAATACGTCCATTTCGTGCGTTTTTGTTTGGATTTTTGCAGTTTTCAGCGGTCTAAATGTCCATTGCGTCCAATATTTCCATTGCGTTTTTTTCTGATTGCAACACTTTCGCAACACTATCAAGCTTTATCTGCGCAATAGTAAGATCTTTCAATAAAAAAACTGGAGGAGTTACCGCCTGATCTTGATGTCAAGTTTGCTTTACAGAATTGCTGACAAAGGATTGATTGAGCTTTTCGACAATCTCCTCAGCTCATAGAGCACTTATTTATGACCGACCTTTGTATACCAAAGAACACGGTTCGGGTCCGTGAGGTCCGGAGTTCAGCTGCTATCACTACGCTCGTAGACCTCATGGCGTGTCCATAAAACGAACCATGAGGTCTGGAGTGGGCCTAATAAGAAATAGATGCCAGATTATAGACCTCACGGTTTTATTCTTCCTTGGAATGGTCACGGCAAAATTGAGTACTTAGAATTATCCTAATTCTGATTACTCTAACAAGAGACAGGTCGTGCACATTATTTGTTGGCCATGAAAGAGAACTCGAACTTCTACAAACTGGGTGAAGTAGGGCAAAGTTCGTGCGGGTGTCGTTGAGTCATTTGGCCAGTCAACACGAGGCAGCCCTGTGTGTTGCGGCTGGCAAATACTATCTATTCGGCCCGGTGCGTGTCTGTAAAAGAGCCTCAGAGGATAAAAAGCGATAACTTTGTGAACTACACAATGTCGTCGCTAACCGCGGTCCCGACGCGTAACCACTAAGCCGCTCAATGAATTGGATAATACTTCGTGGATTAGAGCCCTTTCTCATCAATTTGTCAAACGAGTCTCACTAAAAAATGAGAGTCTTGGCCTCTTTTTTTCACAAAGGACGTATAATGAAATCAACCCGAGTAAAAACTGAAGATTGATGCGATGCTATATTGGGATTCATACAAACCGGCAGATATACCTCCGGGCTCTGTAGGCTTATTGTAGAGCGGTGTGGTGCCTAAGATAGATGATGGCTAAATGCCATAAATAGAATCAATATGAACGAGAGCTTGTTTACAGGTACTTCATGCTAACGCCCCTGCTTGCCACCAAGCTTTATATACCGCCTGCGCGCTCCAATCGCGTTCCCCGTCCACGCCTGATTGGACAATTGAGTAGTACACGACCACTGACCCTTCTCGTGGCCCCTGCGGGTTTCGGTAAAACCACACTCTTAAGTGACTGGATTTCTCAAAGTGAATGTCATGTCACCTGGCTTTCCCTCGAAGAGGGCGATAACGACCCAATACGCTTTTGGGTTTACATAATCGCCGCGCTGCAAAAACTTCAAGCCGATTTGTG
>Ga0065707_10081763_pt1 | contig 47415 bp, 75 predicted proteins | sample SwiRhicommuniRL3_FD_59094 | JGI IMG/M metagenome (GOLD analysis project Ga0065707, IMG submission 59094) | Switchgrass rhizosphere bacterial communities from Rose Lake, Michigan, USA - RL3 v2 (version 2) | ecosystem: Host-associated > Plants > Roots > Rhizosphere > Soil | place: East Lansing...
AGGCCGTGGTCTCGCGAATGCGAGTGATCTCTTTCTTGTTGAGACCGATAACCTCGGACTCGGCCGCGGGAGTTTCTGGGGTAGGTGCTTTGACGGCCTCTTCCGGAGCCGCGGCCTCTTGGGCTACGCGGGCAGGGGTCTCTAACTGGGCAAGCTTGGCTTCTGGGGTAGATGGCCTGGCTAACTCCACCGTGCTTGGAATGTCGGTGAAGTCGTCTTCCCCAAAGCGAGTAGTCTTCCTGGGCTCTATCCTTTTGAGCGCGGCCTTACGAGCGAGAGTGCCCGATACCGTATCTCCGATAGCACCAGCGACAGGACCAAGAACTGCTCCAGCCGCCGCGCCCGTCGCCGCCGCTTTCGATCTCGCTCCGAGAGTGGGAGAAGTAGCCGGGCTCGCCGCTCCCACTGCCCCCAAGGTCGCCGCTGTCTCGATCCCATGCCCTACCGCCTTTCCCAATGCACCACGCCCCACTTTAGCAGCAACCTTCTCTCCTAGCTTGAGCATGGCTGTGCCTTCACCAGCTGCCATAAACAAAGGCCCTTCAACAAGACCGTACTTAGCGAAGTCCTCCTGAAACGCCTGCCAGTTGGCGGGGACGAATCCCAGCACGCGCTTTTCTTCGGATGCCCGAGGAAGGGTTGACCCGATGGCACCGCGTACCCCCAAGGGGTCGCCCCCGCGTTTCTCGACTACATGCTCCAAGGTCGGAGCCAGATGCTCGTACATTCCACCAGCCAGAGTGTTGAGAAACCCTCGAAATCCACCAGGAGCCGTCTCCGGGGTCGGTGGTAAGGCGAAGGCACCTGCACCCCATCCAGTCGCCTCTGCCACGGGAAGTCCCGCCCTCATGGCTCCTAGGCGTTTATGGGCCTCCCCCAACATCATGCCGAGTTCCGCCTGGGCATCCTGGAAGCTGATGCCCTTATCTTTGGACATTTGGAGGGCAAGGTCATTGCGGGAAGCCGCGCCCTTCAAGTAGGCATGGCGTGCCGCAACGTACTGCTCGAAGGCCGGACGGTTCTGATTGACAATAGGCTCTAGGTCTGGCTTGGCCTTCAGCATCCTAGAAAGGGTGTAGTCGGACTCGTCCTCACCACCCAGAAGAGCAGAGCCCATTGCTACGGTGGCCTGCTTAGCTTCAGTCTCGTCGAGGAGCTTCTTTAGGCCGGGATGCTTGACTTTGAGGTAGGCAGCCTGAACTGCCTTGAAATCCGCGTAGGGATCGGCTCCGATCTCGGCAAACGCCTTGCGCTTGGTCTCCTGGTATTCCTGGAGGGCCAGAGAACGCCGTTGGTTCTCTTCGGAGGCTAGCTTCTGGAGCTGGGCTAGCTTCTCCTCGCCCAACTTGGCGAGAAGCATTGCCTGGGAAGTCTTAACCTTCTCGGTCGGCTCAGTTACCCAGGCCGTCCACTTCGGATCAAGAAGTGCCTCGGGAGAAAGGATGGACAACTATGGCCCCCAAAGTTCTGCCGCGTAGTCCTCAATGCTCTTCTCTGTCGTTTGCGCGGGGGGCGCATAAGACGTATCAGCCGGTGCCCCAAACCCAAAGATTTGGCGCTTCTTTTCAATCTTCATCGAGCCGAAGGCGTCCATATTGTCCGTGACGTATTTCGCAGCTTTGGCCACGACCTCGGGCGTGACCGTTCCTTCCATCTGCTTCAGCCGCGCCTCAACTGCATTGAACAATTTCTGGTAGAAATCTCCGTGCATCGGATTCGAGCCAGAGTTGTAGGTCTCCTGGACCGCTTCCATCAAAGGAGCGAACAAGGGAGAGTCTTGAGGATTCTCCGGGAAGTAACGCGCGGCCTTCTTCTCTTCTGGAGAGAGATCGGCAGTCGCCATGGCCTTCTTCTTTCGCTCCATTTCAATAGCACCGCTCTCCAGTAGCTGCCTCGCGCGTTGCTCCTTCAGATCGTCCATGACCTTCTCTTGAGGAGTGCGCTCGTCCACGCCCTTTTGCTCTAGAGCCTTCTCCTTCAATCCCAACTCCCGCTCCTGGAACTGTTTGCTATAGCCCATCTCCTGCTCTCGCAGATCCAGGGCTCGATCCTGGCGCTGATTGTCCACGCCCATCTCAAGATTGCGTAGCTCCATCTCCCGCTGATCCAACTCAAACTTCTTCTGCCGCCAATCCAGCTCCTCCTCCCGGAGCTTCATTTCCTGCTTCAACAGTTTTAGCTTGTCGTGGCGTTCGAGCGTGTTCCCCGCAGCACGGATAAGACCGCCCGTAAGATGAGCTGCGAATCTGGAGCCTGCACTCGGCCTAGCCATCAGCCACCCCCGATCGGGAACGAAACTGTGCCTAGAGCCGCGCCGATGACCGGCCCCCAAGTGTCCGCCCAGTCCTCTTCCGACTGCTGCAAGTCAGACTCGAACTGCATTCCCCAGAGCTGACGCTGGAAGGCCACTGCATCCTTGATATTCGAGAGATCCCACGATCTTCCCGCCAGCTGCTCAGAGAGTGCGAACTCCGACTCCTTCATCGAAATCGCGAGTTGTGCTTTCGCTCGCGCCTCTTCAATGCCTTGCGCCGCATCAGAAAGCTCATTCGCGCCCCGTTCCGCCAGACCCTGAAAGGCGTTCACGGCCACCCCCGACCTCCCAAAGCCCGTACCCGCAAGGGCATTGGAAGCCTGGTTCTGTGCATTGGTGTAGTTCTGGCTAATCTGCCCCTGGGCATTCTGAAGACTCTGCCCAGCCAACTTGTCAATGTCGCCACGCAAGGGATCAAAGTAAGGCTTGGGATCAATGGTCTGAAAGTTGGGAGACTGGACGTTCTTCCAAAAGTCCGTGATCTCAGATAGAGCTTGCTGCTTCTGCTGCTGGTTCCCACCCTGGGTGGCAATGCTCCAGATTCGCTGCGAGTAGGTTGGATCACTCGTGTACGCCTGATAATCGAAATCCCCGAAGTTCGATGACCCAAAGAGATTTCGATAGCGAGTATTGAGGAGTTGGTACTGGGCCTGTTGTTCAGGCGTTAAGTTCGGATTGGCCACGTCATACCCCCCACCCTTCCACTAAGAAGTCCTGTGTCACCCCAACCGAGTTCGACACCACGACTCCCCACACAAAGTGTACCTGATCCCAAAACACTTCCCAGTACATATTCCACGCGAGGTTAGTCCGCACCCGAAACGGCTCTGTTGGTGATGTCGGATTCGCGGCGCGGATCATTCCCACTCCAGAGTTAAGAATCTCGCTCCTCGATACGTTCACCTTGGGTTTCCTCGTAAAGAGATTCTTCCCCCTCGGCAATCCCGTATCCGTCAGATAGATCGTCGCCGTCGCTCCAGAGACGATCATCCCCGTCGTCCCCCAGAACAAAATGAGATCGCCAATTCTTTCGACTACGAGCGGCCGATTCCCCTTTCGGCGGTCGAGCTCTACTCCGACCCGTCTCTCCGTCCTTCTTCTTGTCCGCTCGATCTCTTCTGCGACTTGGCCTGGATTCCCCATCAGGAGCCAACCCCATTTCCGCCTTCACCTCGTGTCATATGCCCACCAACAAGACCCGAAACTCCAAATCCAGCCCACCGCCCGTGAACCCACCGTTTGATCCAATCCCGTTGAAGACGTAGACCTCATCCGTCGCACCGGCCGGATTCACCACGACGTAGTAGTGATTGTCATCTACCTGCGAATCAGTGAGTTGGTCGTTGATGTAAGCGGCCGAGGGGAACCCACTCGGCACCCACAGGTATCCCGCCCACACCATGATCGCCCTAGTGAGCCCCGTACCAAGCATGAGATTGGTCGAGAAGCTAATCGGGGGAACCGCCACCGTAACCGCCGCGACTTTGACAGCACCCTGAATGGTGAATAGTCCCATCTGCGCCAAGATAATCGCAGTTTCCCCAGTCCCGTCGTGGTCGTGGCCCGCCACGGGATCGAAGTTCACTCTCGGTGGTGTTCCACCTTCCGAGATGCCCGTGATTTCTCCGTCAGTGATGGAGTTCACCTTGCGTCTGGCAAAATCAAATAGACCCTGGAGCTTGGAAGCGTCCGGTGGGTCGCCATTGGCAATGGTGTACGGATAAACCCAGGTCATCTAAATCCCCAAAAGAGAGACGATCGGAGTCACAGTGGCCGCTGTCATGTTGTCATTGTAAATGAACACTTCATTCGGCGTGGTTGACACATTCACAATGACGTACCAACCAAAGATGGTATTCGCCGTCGATCCACCACCGTAACGCGATGTGTACGAGTTCAGAAGAGTCACCGTGCCCGGCAGTCCAGCCCCCGTATGAAAGGCATGGCCATCACCAGATGCAGCCCCTGAATTCATCATCACATTCACAGCCAGGATCGTATTGATCGCCGTAGCGCCAGCAGGATTCAAATTGGACGAGAAGGTCGCATCCGCCATTGCAGCAGCAACAACACGACGCACCTTGATCGTGCCCTGCGCGCCACCGTTAACAGCCAAGGCCCCCAGTGCGGAGTTGACCCCGTTGTGATTGTGACCAGAGGTCGAAAAGATAATCTTCGATTCCGAGATGCCAGCGGGTCCGATATTGGTATCGTCTACCGCGTTGGCCCCAGCCTTCAGCTCGTTGAACATAATCATCACTTCGGGGGCTTCGCCTTCTGTCCCGTTGGTCAACTGCTCAGAGTAATTTACCTGCGTCATCGCCGCACCTTTGTGGCCAGTGGAACTACTGACCAGGATAAATCATAGAGTTCAAATGCTTCCGGCCCAACCGACGAAGCGTTCAAAAAGTCCTCCGTCTCAAAACGCAACCCTGCACGAATCCCTTTGGCCTCTCTTGGGAGAGCGATGGCCTGGCGCTCAATGCGCGGACCCGACCAGGTAAATTCCCCCCACACGATCGAACCCCACGCTCCAATCGAGGAACGGAAGTCGTAGGAACCAAGCTCCCTCAAAAGCGCTCCCTGATCCACGTCCAAGATGATATGCGCCGTGCAGAGACCGGATTTGGCCTCGATCCTCGTAGACTTCCAGTCCTTCAAGAGATCGGGCCTTCCCGCTGCATCCAGACCCAGCCAGAGCTTCGATGGGATGGGAAGGGTCGTTACCGGAAGGGCCGCCCCAGAGCGTGAACCGTTCGCATCGGCATCTTTGAATTCGATCCGATAGACCCAATTGGAGTCTGTCGAAACTGCCTCACCCCCGAAGATTTCCCCACGATCACCTTCCCCACCCCAACGCTCAAAACAGGAGATGTCCCAGCCGGTGTAGATCGAGAAGACCCCATCGCCGTAGCCCTGCATTCTCCAGAGATCCAAGTCCAAGACCAAAATGGCATTGTTCGTAGTGCTCGTGGCTGAGGGATAGCTCCAGTAAATACGCTCCTCAGATGGATGATAGAGCGCAACCACCTGGTCGATGCGGTCCATGTTGATGCGGTTCTCGTGGAATGAAGTCCCCGCGGTAATCGAGTTCCACAAAGGAGCAATGGTATCGGAGGTGATGTTCCGCGCCCGGAAACCGTCAATGACTTCGATCCCCTCTTTGGTCCAGTAGAAGATAAGGCCCTTCGCTTCGACAACCGAGTCGGGGGATGGAGTCCCTTTCGACTGTGCGACATTGCGAGGACGAAAGGGTGTTCCAATCGGACCCCCAGTTGGGGAGTCTCCCTGAAGGGCCACAACATCTTCTTCCATGAATGCGAAGAGAGCATCAATCAAAGGATTCACAATCACTCGTTTGATTGAACCCGAAGTCCCATCTGGCATTAAGTCAATGAAGTCATTCTTCCGAAACACGTCCGGCTTAAACCCATCCGAGAAGCGGATACGGTTCTTATGAATCCCGCCCTCTTCGGCATCAAGCTCCGTGGTGAGATCGGTGTCCCGAACCTTCAGGTTGGCAATAACCGCACGATCTTTCCAAATACAGCCCGTCCTAAACTTGGGCGGCATGTACTTATCAAGGTCAAGTGTCTTGAGTGAAGCAACGGCGGTCGCGTCTGGAATGTTGTCATCGAAAGTCCCACCACCCGCTCCAGCAACAAAGCCCACAAAATAGTAGGTCGAGTCCACCGCACCACCGGTTAACGTGCGATAGATGTTAATACGAGTCACATCCGAAGAGGTCATGGCTGGTACGGTCACACGAATATCCGCATTCACAGCACCGGCAATTGTCTCCAGTGCTGACACCAATCCCGGACCCGACTCGCCCAACTTGAGTGTGTCGTACTCAGCGGTCAGTCGATAGTAGTAGGTACTTCCGGTGGGGAATGTGCCAGTTCCGACATTGATTTCAGCAGTAGTTGGTTGGCCAGGCGGTGAAAGTCCCATAAGGAATGTTCTCGGTGTTCCCGAAACTGCATTGGTCCGCATGGGCACATTGGTGCGATCGGAGGCATCATCCGCCGCCGCATACTGCGGATATAGATAGCACCAAGAATTGGACTCGAAGGCATTCCGTATGGCCCCACTGGTCACCGTCACATTCGCGCCCGACACGAGGCTTGAATTCGACGTTCGCGGTAACGGTAAGTCCGTCCACGCAGCAGCCACGACAACTGTACCCGTGTCGTCTGACCAGTCCGTCGTGGTCATCGAAAGAAGCGACCCGTGCGCCTTGACCATCGTCGGCGTCACGGTCCCCGTAGTTCCAAGTTTGTAAAACCGCTTCAGACAGGACACCGCTACGTCCGCCAAAGGATTGGTCGGCTGATACGCCGTCGCCTTCCCTCTGCGTCTTTTAACCGACGAAGAGGAGAAGACTACGTTCTCCGCCTTGTGCGACTCGCCGTTATTCAAAAGCCCGGCTGGACGCACAAGCGAGAGACCACTGTTGAACTTCTGGCGTACCAGTTCCGCCACTTAGTATCCCCTCTTCCACGGAAGCATGGGACGGCTCGACGTAAGGAGCACGGAGCTCCTAGGACGCATCCTTGGGATATCCGCTCGCGACTTACGTGCGAGCACGTCCTTAATCTTCATTACCTGACTCTCATATCTCGCTGTCAACCGATCCGCAAAAGTCTCTTCCCCATCATCCAACTTCACCAGTGAGGCCGCATAGAGAACCAGCGCCTCACAATGGGCCGGATGAAACTCCAGTGAACGCCACAGAGAATCAATGTGCATCTCATCGGGCAGTTTATAGCCCCACACCTTCAACGTATTGCCCTCTGCCACCACATCTGGAGTTGGAATCAAGAAGATGGAGGTGGGCTGATACGTGCCCAAGTCCTCTCCTAGCTTTCTCCAGAAGTAGTACATGGTCGGCTCACCCGTAACCGTTGGGTTGCGCGAGAACCACGAATCGTAGTCAGCTTGATTTAATCTCTGAAGACAACGCACGTCATCCGCTGCCGCGAAGTACTCAGTGCGCCGGTCCTGAATGAAATTCTCCGGCATCTTGTACTCCAACTGCCCATCAACAAGCGTTGTCTCCCACTGCGTCTCGATCGCGATCTCTGTATCCAAAACCAACTGCTGTTGGGCACGATTTCCATACCCAACAAGAGTCGGAGTGGACCATCTCGTAGACTGCGCTTCAGGATCGCCGATCGTGTTGCGCAAAGCCTCAACGAAGCTGTTTCCATTCCAAAGAAACGGACTGGCCATTTATATCGCCTCCGTCCAAGTCGTAGCTTCTGCCGTCTGCTCACGCCAGGCAGGCAAGTAATCTATCGTCACCTGATTCACCACCGGAGCGAATAGTCCAAACACTCCCGTATTGGGATTCGAACTACTACTGAAAAGGTACTGGACGATTCGGATCACATCATCGCCCCTGGCACCGAAGATCTCGCTCGTAATCAGCGAGATGTCATTTAGTGGCCCGAAGGTCTGCCCAGCATCGCTAGAGACCTGATATTGCGTTAAAATCGCGCCACCTCGATCGACTCCAGTAGTCGTTGAATTCACTGAATAGCCCGACACCAGAGAAATACTGTCCGGTCTTGCATCTGGAAATTGAACTGCCACAACAGACGGATAACGACGAAGCGCTCCCTCCCATACCTTGTACGAATCGAAATAGGCAGGAGTGGCCTGAAAGTCTCCGTCCATGATACAGCCGAAGCGCGGACCGTACGGTGGCGTCCTTACCGTCGTGGTCTGAATTTCCTTCTTCACAACGGTCCCGTTCATCACGATCACACGATCGTAGTAGGTCGTGGCTCCCAAGGTGTATTCTCTTCCCGCCCACAAGACGAAGACCCATGCATCCGTAGTACGCGAGATTCCCGAATTCTCTTCCGTAGCAAATGAGGGCCAACCAGCAACACCATCAGAAGCAATGATGAAAGTGTTGGGGAAAGTTCCATCACTGGGATCCCAGAGAATGCCCATCTGTGGAGTAGTCCCATTGGTCCACAGCCCAATCCATCCTCGCCGCGATCCGGGAGTGCCCGACGCGTTAGCGTACATTCTCCAGACGTTCACCTGCCACTGAGTTGGGTCAGACGTGCGCATGGTGTGGTTCGCGTCAATCTCCGTTGTCACTGCACGCCCGCGCATCTTCTGGGCTACGTTATCTACCTGTGTGATATCCCAAGCAGAGATACTATCAACAATCTCTCCGCCTACAGTCTGAAGCCCATCGGCACCATCCGTGTCATTCTCATTCACCGCCCACGCTGCTGCATTCTGCGTTGGGTTTGTTCCCAAAAGCGTTGCCTGCGGAGTGTGCTCAGCAAGAGTGAGAATCCCGCTTCCGACTACAAAAGCTCCCGATCCTGGATCTTGAGCGGCAAGCTCATATCCCAATGGATCGTCAAATGTCCACGTAATGGTGGACACTAGACCTGGAGCAATGACCGGATCGGCCACCTACCAGCCCCAGACCATGAAGTAGTAAGACACCGCATCTGCCCCTTCGATGGTCAGAAATCCTGACTCGGGCGCGTCTCCTTCAGTTCCCTCCGCCGTTGAATGCTTGCACAAAACGGTCTGCGCCGTGCCACCAGCATCAGCAATCGGAATCACATCCGCATTGATGATGTTACGCAGTCCCGTCTGGATATAATTCGTCCCTGCCGCCAATAGCGCCCTTCCGAGAAGAAGACGCTTATTGCCGACAGTCAACATGGTCCGCTGGTTCAACGCGACTAGAGCCATGTCACCACCCCCACACTTCTAGAATCATCTTCTTGCCATTGTCTGCCGCCCCTCCAGAAAGGGCTCCAGTTACGATTGACCCACCAGAAGGAGTTCCTAGGGTATTCCTGCGCTCTAGATCCTGTGAGCACAGATCGAATGCCAGAATGTTGGAAAGTCGTGTATTGCAGACGACCCCAACAGCTCCGTTCACCACTGTAAACTCCACAACATCCATTCTCTTGTTGCCAACCACCTGATGCGCCAAGAATTTCTTATTCGCGATATTCGTGTCTGCTGCCATGTCAGTATCCGTAAGCGTTGAAGCGATAAAACCCGTTAGTCGAAGCGAGTCCCGTGTAGGACACTCTCCCACCCGTGTGAGCAATGGTCGGCGTATAATCGTACTCCGTAGCTGCATCTCCTGAATTTCTCCAGATGGCGCAGTCTCGGTCCTCGTCTCCTCGACCCATTACCTGAAAGTTCAAGACAGTCGAAAGTGTCGTGTCAATCACACCATCCGCATCCGTCGCGTTGGTGAAATCTCCGAACACGATTCTCATTCCACCAATTACTGCTGTGTGCCTAATCGTTACGCCGCTTGCGGCCATTTTTGCCTCCTTCTGTTCTCCCCGTTAGCTTCAATTCACCAGTCCGGGGAAAGGCTGGCCTTTGGCTTTCGTGGACGATTCTCTCTACCTTCACATCCTTTAGTCCACACGACTCGGCTAGACACTGCAACCGCCGTGCCGTGAAGAGGCTCTTATGAAACTGGCCCTCTCCACCAATCTGATACCCGTAGAGAGTGGCGTTTAGCCAATCCGCCTGGGGGTCTTGATCCTCACCCTTGTCGATTCTCTCGATGAACTCCCGCATATGCAGCTCACCATCGGGAACGAAAATCTCCATCTCCCCACCAGGGCGAAGTGTATTCACCCAATCTCGAAAGATGCGAGGAATCGCACGGTGACTCATGTGCTCTAAGGCATGTGAAGAATGAATCTTTCGGGCTAGACCATGCTCCTTGCGATACCACTCCAAGTTCGAGATGTCGCCCTTTAGAACATTCGGCCCCTCGTCGTAAAGGTCAATCCCCGTGTACCCCTCGACAGGGATGGAGCCTGAGCCAAGATCAAGCCAGTCCTCATTCGGTATGTATGGCTTGACATTAGACCATTTACGTCCGGGATGAGCTGCGTCGGCGACAACTTCGGTGATGTACTCATCACCTCGCCGGTATCTCCAACCAGGCTGTCCGCGAAAGCCCCCATTGGGATCGGGAACGTAGACATATTCAATTCCGGTTCGCCAATCAACGTGCCCGCATTGAACCGTAGTATCAACGATGATGTCATAGCCCGCCGCTCTCGCCTTCTCGCAGAAGTAGATGTCCTCCGTCATTCCGGGAAGGATTGCTGACGTTTTCGAGGAATAGCCGGGGCTCGTCTTAAACCACGGAGCCTCAATCTTCTTAAAGACCTCCATGTGGATCAAAGTGCATCCCATGCCCACACCATCTGCCTTAATCAAGTCCCCGTAGTCGTACTCCTCGAACGCCTTCTCCCACCCCTTGACCATAATGAGCGGCTGGGGCGGCACACACTTTAGGTGATACACCCCAGCCGCAATCGGCACCTTCAAAGAGAGAAGCTTGATGAGCGCGTTTGGTTGTGGCACTACGTCGTAATCAAGGAAGAATAGATATTCAACCTTGTCCGCGAGGGCCAATCGCACGATCTCGTTTCGCGCTTCTCCCACTTCCAAAGAATCTGGCGAATAGTGGATTGGGTGGCCGAACATGGGATAGGCCATCATGCGAAGCGCCATTGCTGTCTCTCTCGTACAGGTGCGCGTCGGACAAGGCATCCCCACTCCGAAGTGAAAAGTTCGGAGCTTTTCTGGCGTTACCGATGGATCAATGAGACGCTGGTTTGGCAAAACCCGCGCTTCTTCAACGTCCACCATTTCAGCACCATTCATCTCGGCCACAACTTACCCCTCCCTACTTCCAGTAAATGTCCACGATGGCTCCCGACTGAAGCGCCGAGGTCACCGTAGTCGTGGTTGCACGAAGAACTGCGTGGGCCTTTAGAATCGTGCCCGCGTCAGTCTGAGCAACCGTTGAAGCCAACGTCGCGTAGCGCCCCAGCGAGTCCAGGGCGAGCGTGCGTTGAGCAGCGGACGAAGCCAACGTCGCCGCCAACTGAATGTTCGTCACTGGCCCCTTGTAGACAACCCACCCATAGGCCGAAGCCGCGTGGGAAGTCACTGCAATGCCAGCGAAAAACATCAGTTCAGCGGAAGCGTTGTTCAGCTTCGCCGTATCGAATCCGTACCCTGAACCTTGGAACCCCACACCGAACCCTGCAGCAATCGTAGAAGTGCCATTCAGGTTCTGCATGTAGCGTGCGTACACAACGCCCTGATCTGTCTGAAAAGACATCTCAGTTCCGAGCTTGGCCTTCGGCACGTCAGAGGTGTCGTAGAGCCCCTGACCAGCCGCGGCTTGAGGATAAATCGACATTTGGACTTTCCCCTTCCTTTAGCTGGTGAGTGCCGAGAACTTGCCCTGGTAGCGCGGTGCATAGCAGGGAACGTTTCCGACCAAGTAGTACCGTCCAATGTGAACCCACTGATTGGTCGGCATGACTGCCTTCTCAAACGTGAAGAAGGCCAGCTTATGCGCCACCAACTGGATATGGTTCATGTTGAAGAAGTACATGTAGTTCGCGGCGATGTGAGAATCCACAACCACCGGAACACCATTGAACAACAATGACTGGAAGCCTGCCTTACCCATGAGCTCTGATCCAAGCCGCTGAATGGGAGTCAGCAAGTTCCAGTAGCGGTTGAAATTGACCTGCGTTGCAGCAATGAGCGTCGTGTGCTCATCACCCTCTTGGCAATCACCCCACAGGGTCTGCATCGCCGCCAGAGTCAACGTAGTCGTTGTCGAATCCACGTTCGCCGCCCAGGTCGCCGTATCACCCGTAGTCGCACGAGTGATAGCTGCATAGACCGTCGTACCGGCAGACACCGCGCGATCAAGTGAGTCGATCGTCGGATCTCCGGCTAAGTCGGTCGTGGAGAAAAGAGCAATTCCCAGATCATCCGCCGCGGTCTTGGCAGCAATCAGATTCTTCTGCTTGGCCAAGTCAAAGCGACGCTCTGCGGACTCGCCGTTCTTGAGCAGCTGGAGATGCGAGAGAACGACCGGAACTGTATAGAGCTTCCAGTCGAGCCTTCCCGCACCGATCTGCTCAATTTGCACTGCCGAGTAGGTATCCCACTCGCGGAACCACTCGCCGTCTCCCTTGGCATAAATGCTCGGAAGCTCGATGGATTCCCCTCCAGAAAGGGTCTTCGCATCGCGCTTTAGCATCATGGCCACGGGATTCGACGTGAAAATCTGATCTACAACTTTCGGCGCAAACCAGCGTTCCGTACTGGCTGTTGCCTCGTTGTAGAGAGTGTTCAACGCCATGTGCCATCCCTATTGGCACACTGGACTACCTACCGCGTTGGATCTCCGGGTCGCGCAAGGCCAGGTCTTTCACTTGGTCCCACGAGAGCTGCGATACATCAGGAGCTCCAGGGAGATCATGCGCACCAGTAAAAGGAGTCGAGACCCGTGTTTGCCCCGCACCCATCACCGCTGGCGCCGTCGCCCCTCTTTGAATGGCTTGGCTCTCACCATACTTCTCGCCCAGCTTCCCCCCGTATAAGGCAGCGTAGGCGACGTTCACCTGGTTTGGAGCTAGCCCATTTTCCTGCATGTAAGCCCGCATCTCATCTCGGTTGAAAAGTGGCCGACCTTGGCCCTCGACTTGGGAGAGCGCACCTTCGTATTCGGCCTGCAATTGAGCCCGAGCACGCAAGGTTTGCTGTTCCTTCGCCTGTTGGTCCATGTGCCGTTTAATTTCCTGAGTGTCCTTGACCAACGGGGATAGCACTCGGGCAAGGGCTGGATTCTCTTCTGCAATAGCAGAGAGCGGATCGTCGTCGTCTCGCGACGCAAACCGACCCAATTCATCCCGAACTCGACTCTTTTCGACTTCGAGTTTTTCCCTTTCCTCTTGAAGCGTTTGCCTTTCAAGGGCCAACGCCTGAGTCTTTTGGGTGTAATCCCGTGCCTTCATGTTCCCGTGGATCGCTTCACGAACCTGCTCAAGCGTATAGGGTTTTCCGTCGATCTCGATTGCCTGCGGGATCTCGGGAATCGCAGCTTGAGATAAAGCCGCGTTGTCACTCGAAGGCGTTGCCGCTTGTTCTTGTGGGTAAACGGGCTGATGTGCCGTTAATTGGGAGTCCGACATGGGTTGCTCCTATCGTCCTAATTCCGCCCCATAAGGATTGACTCCCGCACCACCACCCGAAGGTGAGTTGGTAAGCGGGTCTATCGTCCCATCGACTGGACGGGGCCGACCCGTCGAAGGACTCAAGTTCGTACCTTGACTTGCCTGGGAAGACTGAATCATCCCTCGCTTTGCCTGGTCAGCTTGTTTAATCATCGCCGAAGCTCTGGCCATGGCCGCAGGGTCCGGCCTCTCTTTCATCAGTTCCTTCCCCATCTCCAAAAAGCCCTGACCTAAAAGCCGCATAATGTTGCGGGTTGCTTGCGCACCCGGCTGACGCATGGAAGTCAGATGCCCAGGAATACCCGGCTGGCCTGGGGACTGAACGCCCGGATTGGAAGGCTGTGATTCGATGGCCATGGCTACCTCGGTATTCCTTGAACTTCAATTCCTGCGACCTGCAATGTGCAGGCTGTGGCTAAAGCAAAGCCCGGCGAAGACGTATTCGCTCCGGTCTGCCGAGATGGGATGAACTCGATGTAGAGAAAGTTGGCATCCTCGGGAACATCTACTTCGGTCCAAAACGGACGCCAGCGCATATCGGCATCGGTATTCGATGTCGTGGTCTCATACCAAGGACCAACGTATCCAGCACCTCGAAGGTTGGCGTTCTCATCTCTGGAGTGCCACCGACCCTGCACCCTAGCCCAGTTAAAGGCATTGGTCGTTCCTGCTGGACCGTCCAAATCTTCCGAAACTCGTACATATTCCGATGAAGCTCGAATGACATTTAGCCACGCATCAGTTGTGTCAGACATGTCTGGATGATAGTGCGAGAACGGAATCACCTTGATGTCCATAAAGCCAGCCGAGAGAGAGTCCAGAGCACCTCCCGCATCGGGCAGGTGCGAAGCATTGGCGAAACACGAAATGTGCGCCACCGTACCTGGAATCACATTCACGACCAACGGAAGCGCATGAAAGTCCTGCACGTTCGAAACATAAGAAACAAGGCACCCTGTCGCATTGAAGTAGCCAAAGAAGTTATCCCCGGCATTGTCCGCTGAATCCGGTGGAATGTAGGACCAAAGCGAATCCGCCCACACGTCCCGGTTTTTGGCGTCTCCTGTGTCAAACGCAAAGGCCGCAGGATAACCCCACGGCATATCAGCAACAGCATCACCGGCAGGGCTAAATGAACAGGTGTCCGGATTCATTTTGAAGTTGTCGATGTAGTTGATGACTCCGCCCAAGTGGGCCACCGATGACCTCTTGTTCATTGCCTTGTCCATGGCAATAACCTGAAGCTTCGGCTCCGAATCACGATTCAAAAGACCATTCCTGCAATAGTGCGCAGCAGCACGAAAGACAATCTCCAGCCCTTCCATGCCATTGGCAGGAGAGATCACCGTTCCCTGATTGTCCGTGGTCACCGCAACAGTTGTATTGGCTGGAGTTCCCGGAGGATTCAAGTTCTGATCGTGCATTGTGATGATCGCCGTACCTTTACATGCTGCCAACTGAGACATAATAAACTTCCACGCCAAGATGTTGTTGGCAGCAACTCCAGTGTTTGGTGGATTCAAATGCGGGAAGTACATTCGATTAGAGTGAGTAAAAGGAAGATAGGCCCGAAACATGTTCAGGTCATATCCCCAAAACCAATTATTCATAATATCGTAGTTGCCACGCGTGAACTGGAGCACGCTACCGCGCTGCGTCAGCGTCGATCCAACAGAGCCATTGGCCGCAGGATACTCGGTGGAACCTGTGTTATGAATCCACCCCGTGCGACAGTTTCGGAAATACTGCGAAAGGTAATACTCACCCACTTGGTCAATGCGATGACCATTGGTCATGTAGGAGTAGAGGTGCGGAAGACCAATCGTATCAACCAATGCCTTGTAGCCATCGACAATCATGCCTTGCGTAGTCCCGAAAAGTGGCCCAATCGTTCCGAATGGTCCTTCCACCTTATCTGGCGCATCCAAGGAATAAGGGTCCATAGTCATGGCATTGGCACCGTGCAGCGCGATCTCCACAATTCCACTTCCGTCAAGTTCCAGGACCTCGTTATAGAACATCGACTGATTCGTATCCGGCACCGCATTGCCGACTTGGCCTTGATAGCCCTGCAATCCATTCCCAGGAATAGAATCTGCGTCTGATCCGTAGATATTGCAGCCGACGACAAACTCCATCTCCCACGGAGTGCCTGCCAATGCTGAATCCGAATTGATGCGCTGGAAGATCGCCATCAGCGAGTTATCGTTCTCGGGACTTGTGAAATGCCCAGCCTTGTCTACGTCATCAACCGTCCAACGAAACCCGTCATCAATCCAAATGACCAGCGTCCCCGCATGCGGATACTCGCCATTTACGTTGGAAGAGATACCTGGAATCGTTGATCCACCCCCTCCACCACCCTCAAACTCTCCCAATACAGGAGTAGCCAAGAGAGCGATCGAAAGGAGTGCGATGAGTAGTCTTTTCACTTCGCTCCCTCGATCTGGAAGGTGGACCCACTCAAGTTAATGACCGTGACCGAATCAAGACCGTAAGCTCCGCCGGAGTACTGATAAGAAATATCCCCGACGTAGACGGTCTCTTTGTTCGCCACGTAAGAGCGCGAGAAGAAAACAAACTGGCCCAAGCCAGTTCCAGATTTCCTGGCGATCGAGGCGTAGGTGACAGCAGTCGAAGAGTCCTTGTTGTGAACTTCCCGAACTGTCTGCGTGGAACTGTACTTCCGGGGGAAATAGATCACATCCGCATCATCGACTTGCTGGATGGTCTTATACTCACCAGTTAGGACCTGCCGAGATGACCAGCCACCTGCGGTCAGAAAACACAACATCGTCGCTGCGACGAAACCCTGCAAATACTTCTTCACCACCCCACCCCCTACTTTTTCGCCGTAGCGGAACCTTCTTGTCTCGGCGGTATCGCACTTGAAGGCGTTGGTGCCTGAACTCCTCCCGCTGGAGGTGGCACGTTTCTCATCGCGAGAAGAACCGGCAGCTCGGCCAGAATCTTTTCCTCGTTAATCAATCCCATCGACTCAATAAACGTCTCCGGGCTCATAAGTCCAGTCGTGAAAAGAAGCATATTCTTCTGGAACTCCGCTTCACGCACTTGATCAGAATTGCCCATAGCCGAGACTTCGACGTTAAACGTCGCTTCACGATCTTCCGGTGTTAGGAAGAAATCCTTGAACTCGTTCGTAGTCGCCTCAACGGCTTGCGTATTGGCCGCACCGGCCACCTTCAAATTCATCGTAGACGGCCAGAACTGCTGAATACGCGAGGCGACAAGACAAGCCGTATCCTTCAAGGCTGTCTCAACGTCGTTCAGACGAGCACGGATACGAACAGAAGCAGCATTGTGCAGTGTAGCCAAGGCACGAGCGGCAGTTACACCAGTAGGATTGATCCCACGAGTCACATCGTGGGAGCCAGTGATCAGATCGGAGGACTTCTCCAGGAGTGCTAGGTAGTTGTAGAGCTCCGGTGGAACCGCAGACCCTGGAAGCCACTTCACTCGATCTGCTGTTCCGGGATTGACAAACCATATCTCCCCCGCTTCGTTGCCCATGCGGTCCTCTTCCAAGCCTGTAGACGTATCCACGATCAAACGGCCCAGCATGGTAAACAAGTGAATCTGCTTGATGATCTCGTGCGTGTCGTCGTGCAGAAGTTGAAGATTGATTAAAGGCTCGACTTCGCCCATCCCGTACCAGAACTCAGGAATGGCGATATCGGTGAACTTCACATAGGGGAATCTCTGATCCCGATAGACGTTCTCGCGATCGTAGAGAAGCCGCCCGTTGGCCCAGGAGATAACCCGTCCGCCCGGATACTTCAAGGTCTTGGAGAACTTGAGTTGCGGAATGTCTTCCTCATTATCGAACCAGTATTCCGGGACGGTAGTGCCGTCACGAATCCACAATTCCTTTTGCACAACAAGGCCAGGCCGCCCGTACGTTGACAAATAGGTCTCAGGGATTGCCGGTACGACCTGGCCACCTGCCTGCCCCGATCCCTGTGGTCCACCGGCCGTTTGGACCTCACGGATCGGGAGCGTTTGCTTCAATGCCTCTTCGATCGGCCGCATGAACTGCGCAATGCCGATGTCAGGGTCGACCTGTACTCCGTAATCTGCCTCGATCTCACCGACCGTTCGGATGGAGATTTCGATGACCCAGGGGACATCTTCCATGTCGATCGCATAGGGAGCTGGATAGAAGTACCAGGCCGGGACTTCCTTGATCTTCTCGATGCCACCCATCTTCTTGTACTGGGGATCGTGAAGGATCTTCCAGTACCAGGTTCCGTAGGTAAGAGTCGATTTGATCGTTCGGAAATACTTAGACTGCATGTTCTGAGACTGCCAGATGTACGGATAGGCAGAGTTCAGAAGGTCCGTCATGGGAATGTCCTGCGACGTTCTTGGCGAGAACATGGTCTCAGGGCGTGCCGATGTCAGATCCGCTGTCAGCTTCTCGATCTTCTCGAAGATCAGGTTGACGTAGGTGGTAGAGAGCTGCCCGGAGGCTTGGGAGACGCCGGAATGTAGGAACCATTCTCGATAAGACTCCCAACGGTCCTGCATTCCCAAGGCTGTGTCGCGGTAGTAGCGCGCAGCCTCGAAAAGCTGCTCGCAGAATTGGACAAGCTCCGTTTCCGGCTGGGAGATTTGCGCAATTTTGGTCTCGGTGGGAAGCGTGAATAGACCGCCGGTACGTTGAAACCCAGGTACGTTTTCGGAGATCGTGATGCTCACTTACGCTTCTTTCGTGGGTTTTGGAGCTCGTAGGGCGGGTCTTTGGTCTCCATGCGCTTCTTGAAGATCTCCGGCTCAGTGGCCTCAGAGACCTCGCCTTGGCGGCGACGGCCTTCGAGTTCAACGCGCAGATAACGATCGCCTAGGAAACGGTCCTCGGGAGGATTTAGCGCCTCGGGGAGATCAGCGACGGCGATCATCTCGCCTTTGGGCTCGAATTCCTTGGGTCCCTCTTTTGCTTCGGAGAAGTGGTCACGAGCCCGCTCAAGCACATCCACAACGTCAACGCCCATCACGCCTTGAACGGGCTCCAACAACTCCTTCGGAATGTTGATTAAAATCTCCACTTTATGCTTAAAACGATGCGTCTTCACGTCGAGGAAGGTCTCGTTCCCGTCGGTGTAACAGTTGGGGCACATCTCGCCGTAGCGGTTATCGAACTCTCGTTCGGCATGCCAGGTCTGGCCACAGCCGCCACCTTCTGTCAGGCACTTGTATTCGTAGAGTGGCACTAGATCCAGCTCCTTCGCCCGTCAGGTCTTACGGTCTGTCCGCGACCTACAATCTTCTTCTTCCACACGGATTTCCCGAGCAACCGCTTAAAGGATGTGCTCTTTTGGCTCCTTCTGTCAAGTTTGTTCAAATGTGCAACTAGGGACTTGTTCTTCCGATCTGACCGATCGGTCGATTTCTCGCCTTGGATTTCATTGTTACGAAGAATAAGGCACCCGCAGTATGCAATCCAGCCGTCGTCGTGATTTGGAGGTCGCCCTTCGATCTTGTGATGTTGAGCTGGATTTTCCCACAAAGTACGGCATTCCCGAATGGTCATTTCCGATTTAATCTTGCAGCGTTCCTTGCGAACGGCCTCTTTGGACTCTGCGACCATCAAGGGACGGGTTTTCGGGTTCGTATCCCAGCCGGGCACCTTCATCAACTGCTTCGTGAACTTGTGATACATCTCCCGCTCGTACAAAGGCACCGTTCTGCGGTCCACCATGTGCCTGATAAATGGCGTTCCGTAGCCTCCATTGCACTCAATGGCCAGTTTTTTCACCTTAAAGTGGAGTGCCAGGGCTTCCAACTGGTCCACAGCCTCATCGGGGTTGATCGTGGCTCGAAATTCGGCTGCTTGATCGCCCGTTTCGACGTTCATGACGTATCCGACTTGCCAATCGGAGTCCATAGTGCCGCTGGAGGGGTCGAAAAACATCACGTAACGGGTGTGTTCCTTGGGATTTTCGTAGAATTCGATCTTTCCAGAGCCATCTTCGACGAATTCGCAGTCTGGCGGGCCTCCAGTCGGGTCCGCGTTCACCTTAAAGTAGCCCTTGGCCAAAGGTGGCGTGTCTTTGGCCTCTTTTGCCCACCTGGCCAAGACCAAGGGGTCCAAAATGTCCTTCCCGGTGGCCTCGAAGGCCTCGGAGTCGCGAGATGGGTACTCGCGGCGGCGCTTTGTCTCGTCGCCTTTGCACTTATGGCCCAGGCAGTAGCGAAGCCAGTTGATTTGCTCGAAGGTCAGATCGAATTCGTCGGCTAGTCCTAGCTCGTAGGAAGTGAGTGAGTCTCGGTAGAGCCCGGTGAGTTCGGAGTCAAGCTCTTCGAGAGGATCCATTGGGCGACCGAAGTAGTCGAAGGTGCCTGAAGTGTCCCATCCTTCTTCTGGAGAACCACGATCCTCGGGAAGTCGGGCGCGGACGGGAGTGCCCTTAGATCGAACATCCCCTGACATTCGACCAAGGGCCCGGATTGCGAATCCAACTCGTCGAGGAGCGACTTCGGAAGGAGAACCGTAAAGATGTCCCCGTGGACCAATCCCCTCTTGGCGAAGTGTTCCGGCAGTGGGAGCTGTTTCTCCTGAGCCCTCTCCGCTTGGCGCGCAAGTCTCTGCTCCGCTTCCGTTACCTGCTGCTTCTGCTGGCGAATCATGTCCGCTCGCAGTGCCTCGGGCGAGTCTGGATTCTCGATCGGCAAGAACCCCTCGTCCGTAGAGATCGTCCGGTTCCATCCCATGATCTTTAGCCTTCCTTTCGTCCCTTCGGATACAGTTTCGGATACGGTTTTTGTTCTGGTTCACCCAGTCCTTGGGACCGTAGCGTACCAGATCATCGTAGGATTTCTCTCGCACACAGTCATCGTCCGTCCACCAGGGGAAGAAGAATGGGAAGTATTCGTTCTTCCCTTCGATGGCATCGTCCCAGAGCTGGTTCATCATGAGCATCGGGCCATCGGCGGTAGATTCCGCGATGACTAAGACATCCCCGGTATCGGGAATGGTGGGCATTAGGGCTTGATAGAGTTCTTCGGGGAAGGGCCACTTGTCGATTTCGGAGAGGTGAACTCCTTGAACTGTGGCCGAGCGGCCCACAGATCCAGCGGCTCCTGCGGTTCGAACTCGAAATAGAGAGTTCGTGTCGTCGAAGTGGAGTTCTCTGGCATTGGATTTACGAAGTGGAATTTCATCGGGGAAGAGCTCCTGATAGAGTTTGGTCATTCCGAAAATGTTGGACGTGGCGTCGTCATCGTGGGCGATAGAGAGAATGCGGCGGTTTTGGACTTCACGATTATCGCGGAAGTTGGTCGCTGAGGCCCAGGTGGAGATTCCGATCTGGCGGCCCTTTAGAATCAGCATCCAGCAGGGGCGGCCTTCGCGTCGGCAGTCCCACTTGTAACGCTCCAGGACGCGCTGGACGTTCTTCATTTTGAAGGGAATGACCTTTGAGCCTTTGGTAACGATGTAGAGGTTTTCCTCGTACCAGCAGCAGTATTCCTCGAAGGCGATGTCGTCTTCTGTTAACTCGCCCTCTGCCTCTTCTCCATCCACCACTTCAAAGGATTCCTTTTCTGGCGCATCTGCGTCACTTGGCTAGGAGAAGGGGGAACAGGACCGACTGGGTGTTCCGTTCCCTTAGGCTCGTAGTCCCAGTCCTTTTGATCGTAGGGAGCATCTGACTCACGAGCGTGAGCCTTGGCTGCTTCGAGTTTGAAGATCAAGCCTAGCTGACGCTGGGCACGGGCACCTCCCCAGAACCCGATGAAGCACCCGATACCCAGACCACCGAAAAGACCCGCGAGAAAGAGAATCACTTTCCCTCCGTCACAATAACTCGAATGGCTTGCAAGGCTTCCAAGAGAGAGAGGAGCGAATGGGATTGGAGCCGGTCGGCATCTTCTTGGATCATGGCGATAGCATGGTCGAGTCTTTTGGTGGCGTCCATTTTCCGCTGCTGACTATGGAAGTAGCTATCCGTATCCGACCAGTTACTCATCATCATCAGGTGGCCTCGGATCCTTGTTCGCCTGAAGGAGAATCAAGATGATGCACACACACAAAAACATCCCAAACACCAGGGAAGTCAAGAGATCGTCCACTAGAGTCCACGCTGCTCTATCCGAATCAAGACTTCTTCGATGGACAGAAGAGAGGAATTGATTTCCTGTAGCCAAGAAACAACGCCCGCCTCTGGATTCTCGGACAAAACAGCGTGACGTTGGGCACGGTCAAAAGGCCGAGACTTTCGCCGAGAGAGAGCTTCCTGGTCTTTCTCCAGTTCCTTGCGAGGTTCCTCGTCAGAGGCAGTCACGCTTAATACCCCTCGTCTGGCTTTGGCGGCTTAGGTTTTCTGGGCTTTTTCTTCTTGGCCATTGAGGATCTCCTTCAAGACGGGTTCGGTCTTCAGAACACGAATTGTCCGCACATCACCTGCTTCACAGATGTACAAAGTCTCCGTGAAGGAGTTCTGATAATCAGAGAGATATCCCCTGGCCGCGTCTTGGTACGTCTCGGCCGGATAGATCGAGAACTTGGAAGTCTTCTGATCCATGATGAAGAAAGATTTCTTCACGACTTCTTCTTCTTCCCGACCTTCTTTTCGATCCGGGCGAGCGTCCCATACACGTACGCGTCTTTCTTCTTGCCTTTGAAGCCCTTCTTTTGGGCCTCTCTCTCAAGCTTATCGTGAATCTTCTTGGGCATTAGTCGTCCGCCCGAAGAGCAGGCCCGATCTCTACGTGCGTGTCCTGCGGGAAGGGCTGGGACTTCGTAGTTCCAGTCTCGGCAGGCTCAGGAGTCACATTCGAGAAGGACGAGTGGTCGCCCTTGGGTCCATAAGGGGAATTCTTTCCCGTCCCCACACCATCAGGAAGTTCTGGCATTGGCTTCTTTCTCCTTTAGTCGTTCGATCTGCTCACGATTGGACATCGACGCGAACTTCTCGTCCACGAGTTTCATCGCAGCCTCTTTACCGGGCCAGGGGTTTCTGGTCCCGTCCGGTTTTGGCTGGTGACCTAATTCTACGCTGGATTCCTCTAACTTATCAAGGTCTGGCCTCTGGTCACCTCTGGCCTCAGCACGTTCTAGCATCTCGACAATAGGATCACGGCCCTCGGTGGGAGAGGACCAGTCGGCTGAGTGGCGCATATCTTCTTCGTCTTCGGAGAGCTCTCCCACGAGAGACATTCCGACGAAAAGATAGCAGCGGCGCATCTTGACGTTCAATTTCCTGTAACACATAACGAGCTGCGTCTCCCTCGGAGTTAGAGGAGTCCGCACCTCGCCTAAAAGCTCTGAGGTGACGCAGCCCAATGCCTTGGCGAGTTTGGAGGCAGTGTCGATTCCAGGGTTCTTGGTCTTGCCGAGCTCCACCTGGGTAATGGTCATCTCCGTGACGCCGGACTTCTTGGAGAGCTCGGAGCGAGACCAGCCCTTACCATCTCGGAGAGTACGAACATTCTCACCGAAGGCACCCGCCAGGGACTTGAGCTTCGTTTTAAGCTTCGTCACCGCGCACCTCGATACCCAGGGCCTCACGAGATTCGTCTTGGGTTACTCCACAGAAATAGGCATCCTCTAAACTGGAACGAAACGGAATCATGGTCACAGCTTCGCACTTCTTCTCGGAAATGGTGTCCTCCAGAAATTTCCAGATGGCATTTCTCGTTGCGAGCTTCAAGAGTTTCATCGTTGGGATTCCAATAACGAATCGCGTCGGCTTCTCGTCATCCTCCAACTGCCACCACCCCGAAACGATCGTGCGCATAGCGACTGGAGAATGAGTCCGCTCAAAGCCCTTGTATTTCACCCATTCAGCAAGATGGGCTTGAACTTCCATAACATCATTCACCGAGCTTCTCCTTTCCGTAAGACTCAGCGATGGTTTCGAGTGCTAAGGCGATTCGGATGAACACAATCCCTAGAGCTGCATTCGTGCGCACACCAGCCGGGTGAAGATAATCCCCGACCGAACTCTTCGCACAAAAGGTCTCATCGAAGAAATCGAGAAGATGTCCCATGTCACTCGCCAAGCTTGTCCTCCAACTCCTGGATCTGGCTAGAGTACGTACATCCGGTCGATGGTTCTACGGGGTCATTAAACCCAACGTTCGTTTCCACTGGGTGGATCTCACCTAAGTCCACCCCCTTATGAACGGTCGTTACTTTCTCGAAGGTAACTGTTCCATCCTCGTTCTGGACGGGTACGTCGACAGTCTTCTCTCCATCGGTAGCGTGGAAGTAGTCCTCTCGTGCCTTGTCGAGGGCACCCTTCAACTGGCTTCGAGAGGAGAGCCGAACTCCGAGCCCTGGCATCTCCACGGACTCGTTTACACGGCCGTCCTGGGAATCAATGTCTCTTACGAACATGGGGGCTTTGTCAAAGACCTGGACCATGTGGCCGGGGCCGCACTTGGGGCACTGGGCCTCTAGCCGCATAGCCATCGGCAGGAACAGCTTCCAGAAAGCGCCACAGCCACCTGTGGACTTCGAGCAGATGTACGAGTATGTCGGCACATTCCCCCCTGTCTGTGCTAGACTCTGCCATGGGAGGTAGACCGTGCACAAGAAGAAAGAAAATCGCTGGTGGAAGAAAAAGCCCGTAGACGAAATCTCAATCGGAGGACCAGGAGCTTACCACCTCACCAAAGCCGAGATCCTGGATACCTACTCCGGAATCTCCCAGAAAGAATACTTCCAGAAATACGGCAAGAACGACGACGACAACCAACTCCCGAAGTTCTTCCCCAAGGAGAAGAAATGAAAGCCCGGTTCTGGATTCACCAAGACGACTTCTGCCACTTCTGCGAAGGCGGGAAGTCCAAGATCCTCGTAGACATCTCCTCGCCAGCGGAGACTCGCTGCGGCTCTAGCTACCATCGCATCTGCGAGTCCTGCATTGACTCACTTGAAGCGGCTCTCTATGTGCACCGACGAAATATGCATGACGCGAAAGCCCGGTCCGTTCGCGATACACTCAGTCTGGCCCGATCCCTCGATGGGCTGGGCACCCAAAGTTCAGAGGAGAAGAAATGAGTGGCCTCGATTGGGACAAAGACCGTGCGCGGGTAGCGCGAGCTCGCCCCTTCAACGACAACCGCTGGAACTCCGTGGCCACACCTCGCCGCCCACAGGCCAAAGGCTCACCTCGCCGCCGCTCCAAACAAGACTGGATCGCTCTCACCAATCCATCGCTCGAAGACTTCGATCACCTGCGCCAATGCCTGCGGCCGCTCCCATCTACCGTCCCTGAGATCGCTAAGCGATACCAACTCATGTACGAATTCCCAATCCAGTTCCAAACCATCACGCGAGTTCTCCTCGAAGCTTCTTCCAACGGACTCTGCCGCGAATCCTACGGTGAACCACCCGACAAATTCCTCTTTGCCCTCAACAGATTGACTCAAAAAAAGTCTTGAAATCCCCCGGAAAATGAATGAAGCTTGTAGGACTGGCGGCGGGATGATACCTCTCCAAACAAGTGTAAACCCCAGCCATTCCAGGTCCCATCCAGGTTCTTACCTCCCCTAAGTACCCCCACCCCCACTCGAATTTCCCAAAATCAAAAAGTAAGTCTACTGCCTGTGTACCTCCCCCACCGCTTTCACCTGAGGGTATGGATCGTTCCATCGAAGGCAGGTACGCCGGGTCTACCAATCCAGGGTAGTGGGGGTGTAAGGCAGTGCAAGTGTAACCTTGCGTACCTGCGTAGGAGGGGGACTAGGGGTAGTAGTAGCGGCTGCTAGTGTACGGGCTCTGCGGTAGGTCATTATGCCCGAGAGTCTGGCAGCCTTGGTGACATGGGATCGGAAGGTACCAAGGGAAGCTCTGAGTAGCTGGCGATGGATTGACAAGGAAGGCTCCAAGAAATAGTGGACTAGCGAGTCCATTGTAAGCATGGGAAGAGAAATAGTTCAAGAAGAAGTATTGACTCTCCGTACTGTAGGGTATAGAGTGTTGTGTGTAGGTTGATTCACCTTAAGGAAGGTAGAGGATCAAACCAAGTAACCCAAGGAAGGACATGGGATCATGAGAACATTCAAGCTCAAGATTGACCTAGATGGGGATGCCTTCCAGGGCACCGATCAACTCTATCGGCTTCTTGGTGGTCTCGCTGAATGCGTTGGCGAGGAGACGCCGGGCAAGGATGGCAAGTGCGCACTAATCGATGACAACGGCAACGTCTGCGGATACTGGGAAATCGTCTAACCCAAGGGAGGATATGGGATCATGAATCAGGAAATCCAGCGATTCGCCATCGAGACCGCAAACGGAAATACGCTCCAGTTCTTCTACAATCCCGAAAACAACCTCTTGGTTGTGGATCTTGTCCACGCCAACGAGGAAGGCGGCAACGAGCTTTATCGCAAGACTCTCGACGAGCCCGCAATGCTCGCACACTGCGAATCCTAAACCAAGGGAGGATGGGATCATGAATTGGAACCCTAGAACCGTACGAAACTTCTGGATCGAAGGAAAAATCGACGGGCGTAAACCCAAGCTACCGGCAGGTCCATCCAAAAAGGACGGAGGCTTCGACCTGACCATCTACATTCGCAAGGAAGGAGACGTACACGAAGCTGTCACCATCCTAGGCCGTGCTGCACCCGATGGCGATCTAGCTTTGAGAATCCAACGCAGAGGAGAGGAGGACCTTATCGTACGATCTCACCGATAACCTGGAGCATAGCGGAGCGGACTTAGGCCGGGATCTGAAAAGGTCTCGGCCTTTTTCCGTCCCTAGCTTGGACCGACATCAGGTTGATAGACAACCTCGACCACCCCCGTGTTGTGATTCCACAAGAGCTCGCGCTGATTGGCCCACTGTAATACCCTGAAATCACTCGACTTGATCTTATTGAAATCAGAGAAAAAGAGACTGTCCCCTAGGTAAGACTTCCAAGCTGTCTCATCTGCGGCCTGGCCGTTCGGTGTTAACATCTGCCTTCCAAACTTGAAATGCCCTCCGCCATAATCCCAAAGATAGGCGCCATACTCTTGCAAACACCGAATCACAACCAAGACATGAGGAGACTGAATCCCGAGTGTCGAAGTGAAGTAAGATTCAGGAAGACTTGGGTTTAACTGAATCCGTAAACCATAAGTCATATACTTATCGGCCAACTGATTGGGAACATTGTTCACTTCATCCGCCCGACAACAAGGCGGATGCGCAAACAAGTGCCAGTCCGATGCTCGCGAAGTCCCCTTGATCCCCTCATAGGTGAACCCTAGGGCGTGACGGATCTCAGTCCCATTGTCTCTCGCATATTTCACTTCATCAACACGCAACAAACCTGCAATCTCAGGCGTCCCACCACCACGACCACCACGCGAGGTCGCACCGTAGACAAACTGACTCCAGATAGGATTCTGATAACCTACTTGAGTCAAGTCCCAGATATTGAATGTCGTATGCTCGACATGAAGCGGATTCGCATCCTGAGTGCACGGATAGCGAAACCTCGACATCTCCCACGACTGATTCAAGTTCAAGTCAACAATGCAGATATGCCCATCATTCCCAGGATAAGGCTCACCCCACATGCCAGGATCCCAAGGCACCGGCACATCCACAATGTCATTGTGATTCGTGTCCCAAGTCTCGAAGATGTTGGAGTTGTTGCAATGACCAGTGCGAGCTGTAAGTAACGTAGAATCAACATTCCAAATGGGAATGTTATAGGAACCTGAGAAGGAGACCTTGCCACTGTTCTTGGTAGCCGCCTCTGCAATAATCAAAGCCGAGTGTCGATGCTCGAACCAAGTCTCCGAAAAGCTCGCGTCAGATACCTTCATGTTCCAGAACGCATCGGTGTCCGAGAATGGTCGCCAGTTGCCAGGAATCGGTCCCAATATCCCACCCAAGATGGACCCACTACGATCCCGATCAACCGACTCAATCCCCTCCGCCTCCGATTGACGCTCTTTGTACTGTTCGAGCTCCAATCCCTTCAACTCACCCACTCACCACACTCCAGATTCAATTCTAAGGCCCTTTAGAGCCCCGTAGCGACGCGATCACCTATTGGCCTAGGTCTACCCACACCCCCTGCCTAAATCTTAGGGTTGGGAAGATGCCCTGAATTCAAGAGCAGTCCAAGAAGCCAGATTACGAGAACGATGATGACCACGATGTTCAAGAGACCCTTCACCTTCGCGTCCATCGGGATGTAAGCGTTGATCAGATACAAAGCCACGCCAACCACGATCAGCAAGATCACAAGTTCAATGAGTCCCATTCCAATCCCCCTTGTCTAGTGGGGTGCAGCAGTCCCAGATGGTGTACCCACACTCCCTGTTTAGCCACACCCCTTTTTCGAGAGGGCGATAGCTCCTCGGCAAAGGCCAGGCCGTGAATCTCCCAAAACACGACCTTCTACCGCCCTCCTAGTCCTACTTCTCTCTCAACAACTCCCGAACAAGATCATCATCCCCCCCACGGATCCGCTTCTGCAAGCCAATTCTATCCGAGTTGATCTCCAAGAGAATCAAAGCCAAGGCGTGGTTCGAAGAAGGGGCCAACCCAAACGCCCTCATCACAACCCCAGCCTGGTAAATATGGCAATCCGTCAAAAACTTGTGAACCCTACCAAAATCATTCTTCTCGTGAGTCCGGTCCATCGCCTCTAACCACGACGAGTCTCTCTGGTACCTTTCGATCCAGACCTTCTCAATCGGCCCTGGGATCGTATTGATCTCCCGGGGTACCTCCTCACCAGGGTGCGCCTCTTTCCACGCGTTGTAGGCCTCCCAAGAGGCCATAAAGCCAGCTGCAACAAAGTGCCTGTGATATGCCTCGGGTGTAGTCACCCCCGCCTCGATTTGCTTTTGCATTGCTTCGTCCACGTAAGTCCAGCCCGCCCCGTCCTTGAAGGCCCTCTCTGGAGTTAAGAGCTTCATGGCTTCACCACGGGCCTGAATTGGTACTTCCAAGTGTTCGTGCGATCCCATGGACAGGGCCTTGGATGCTCACAAAGTCGCGTGAGCAGTTCTCCGTTACGCATTTCCACGAGATCCACAAGAGACGGGAAGATAGAATCCCGAACCTCGTAGACCCCATCTGTCTCGGGAAAACCTGAATGCCAACGACGAATGAGCTTCTTCTTGGGTGCTTCGTCCGCCCCTTTCTCTTTCTCTACCTCGACCGGAAAAGCCTCGATCTGCTCCCACAGAACCTTGGGCTTCATCGTATCCCCATTTCTTTCAGTTGGTTAAGAGCTGCACGAACCTGCTCAGGAGAGTTCCCAGGTTTTTTCCACTCAGGCATATCAGCCGGTTCTGGGTGAAATGGTTCCGCACCACCATTTCCTTGTGGCTTGTTGAGCTCGTCCAAAGCCCACTCCAGCTTCCACTTCCCCAATCCGATCTTCTCTCGAAAGAAGCCCTCCAAATCCTTCGGGAGATGGTGCGCATGCCTTTGGATCGCTGCACGATCAAAAAAGGTGATCGCATAATCAGGAGAGACCGCCTTCCAAGCCGATATGACGCGAGGAGTCTCGTAGTGACTCTCCGTCTTTCTCGATGACTCTGGGGAGGTGGTCGCGCGCACGCGCGCTTCTACTTCCACTTCCTCTTGATCTTGAACTTGAACTTGAACTTCGTGGGCATTCTGCGGGAGTTTGGTTGGAGTTCCGCGGGAGTTCCGCGGCGGATTCTTGGAGTTACTCCACCATTGCTCCAGCGGAATTGTGGAGGAGTTTGCAACACCATTAGAAAACACATACTTAGAAGGTGTCTCTCGGTCTCCACGCAAGATTTGATGTTCCTCAAACCGTTCTATGTAGATCACCGACTCACCATTATCGTCAATCACGAGTCGCCACAGTCCGTGGAGTGACAATAAATTTACCACCCCAGAAATCGACTCCTGGGTCCAGCCATAGAAGTTCGTCGCTACCGGGAAACAGGTCATTGCCAGGTCTGCGATGGACCCCGGAAGGCACCCTTGCTGGTCAGCGTGGGGAAGAGAAAGAAACCAAGCTAACGCGGGGTCTTGTCCAGCAAGCCCAAGGCGTCGGTTGGTCGATATCGACTTGGAGAGAAACCGCCCTCTTGCCATTACAGTCCCAATAGAAACGCCCCCGGCTCCGCTTAGACTCGGAAACCGGGGGCTGGACCACTGGTCGGGGAGGACGAGTGGGACTCTGGAGCCGTCTAAGTTGCTCTAGAGCCACCAACCAATCTAACCCAACTCTTTTCTACCTGGCAAGAGAAATCTTACGTCAGCCGCTAATGGCAGGCCAGATGTTCCCATGTCAACCGCCCCGGACCGGGGAACCAACGGTCCAAACATCGTACCCGAAAAATATTTCAGAAAACAGAAAATACCTGTTGACTCATCCCTACACCCTGCCGTAGATTGTCCATCACCACAAGGGAGGACGAGATGACAATCATGAACTTGGACGAGGTTACTTTGGGCCACCTGGCAAGCATCTCCAGATCTCTAGAGCGAATTGCCACAGCCCTTGAGGCAAGGCAGAAAGAACGCGAAGCCGTGGCCCGTGCCATCTCAGGTGAGCTGGTGCGCCTACGACGATGACACCTACGACGGCACGCCAGGCCAACCGATCGGATGGGGCAAGACCAGATACGAAGCAATCAAAGACCTCTTGGAGCAACTGGAGGAGAGGAAAGATGACTGAGCAGGATTGGGTGGCGGTGTGGTACCGCAGAAATCCAGACGGTTCTGTCGATAGGGTCGCCTACAACGTGGACTCCGAAGAACAAGCCTACGAGACAAAGCCCGACGACGACGGCTGGGAAATCGACGAGGTATACCCAACCAACTTCCCATCCGATGAGGACGACCATGACTGAAGTGTACCCAACCCACGAGGTGGATCGTGAAACCCGCTAATCCTGAAAGGATCCTGACCGAATCTGAATATCACTTAGGAGAATGCCTAAGACTCCTGGGGGCCATCGAGCTCCAAATCCAGTCCCTAAACGACTCCTTTCGAAAGAACCTTCTGGACAAGGCCATGGCAGCACGAGAGGAGATCAAATGACTCTCTGCACTCTCTGCGGTGAAGAGATAGGACCACTGGAAGCCTCTGAAGTCTGTCGAGGCGGCCTAGCTCACTACCTCTGCGTGGAAGATTGGCTTGGTGAAGACCTAACCCAAGACGACGAGGAGGATGAGGAAGGCGATGCGTAGCTTAGGTGGAGAAGAGCACCGGGTAGCGCCCGGAGGCGCAGGTTCGAGTCCTGCCGTGTCGCCCAAATGGATACAGCAATACAGCAAGAAGACCTTGCATGAACGCCTTCGTCGCTTGGACCGAGCTTGTGCTGGAATGCACCTATTTCAAGAGTTCGGCCTGACCCACAGACCCGAATTCATCGAATACGTCCAGTACGACTGTTTTCGTCGCCTTATCCGTGAAGCCCTCAAAGCCAAAGCCAAGGAGGAGAAAACCCGTGGCGACTAAGTGCGATCCATCGGAACGAGAGCGAAATCGAGAACGAATGGCCTCGCAGTGGTTGGCTGGGAAAACCCCACCGATCCAATGCCAGCATTGTGGGGGTGGATTCCAAACGCAAGAGGAGTACAACGCCCATATCCCAAAGGAGCCAGAACGTGGCGACTAAGCTGACCCGGCCTATCACCAGGATCATCGAAGTCGAAGGATGCAAGCGAGCCATCGTGTTCACCCTGTCCGACACCACAATCACGTTAAGGCCCACTGGGAGACACCAGGACGAGACTTTAAGGCTCCCCCTGGACAAGATCCTATCCAAATTCACCGGCCAGACTGAAGCCCTCGCACTGCGGAGGTTTTTGAAGTAATGGGCATGAACTATTACCTCCACGAGAATGTCTGCAAGCATTGCGGACGAGGCGATCCCGTTCCGCTGCATATCGGCAAGTCATCGGCAGGATGGGTCTTTTCTCTTCATGTGATTCCCCAAATAGGCATCAACGATCTTGTGGACTGGGAGCGTCGTTGGTCCATGCTGGAGGTAGGCATCAAGAACGAGAACGGTGAAGTTCTTTCCATCAAAGAGATGAGACAGCACATCTGCGATAGACTACGCGAAGGGGGATGGAACGGAAGGACCATTCCCACCGGCTATAAATCTTGGAGCGAGTTCCACGAACTGAACGATAGCCAAAGAGGGCCACGGGGACTACTTCGCCATCGTATCGGCAACTTCTGTGTGTCGCACGGCAAAAGGACTTGGGACTGTATGGCGGGAGATTTTTCCTAGATCTAGCATCCATCGGTGTGATGGAGAAAGAAGAGGAGGGTTTTGAAGTGAAGCAACATAACTGTCGCCGCTCCATGTGGGTCATGCCTGGCCAACGTCTATGCTGGTGCTATCAGTGCGGAGCAATTCGCAGGGTGTGGCCTAAAAGTCGTCGATGGATCGACAAAAAGTGGATCAAACCCACCGGTATCGGTGGGCTAGCCCCGACCTACGAAAAAGGAGAATTGAAATGAGTCTCATCGCCAAGAACAAAGACGCCGACTTCACTCCCGTCCCCCAAGGTACCCACTTGGCCGTGTGCTACCTCTTAGTGGACTGCGGACTCCAGATTAACCCCTTCAAGCCGACGAAGAAGCAGGCCAAGATCGTGATCGGCTGGGAGCTCCCCGAAGAGCTCATGGAAGACGGACGCCCTCAGGTCATCTCTTCTATCTACTCCGTCTCTCTCCACAAGAAGTCCACACTTCGCCGGGATCTCGAATCCTGGAGAGGCAAAGAGTTCACCGAGGAAGAGCTCGAAGGCTTTGACCTGCGAAATGTAGTGGCCAAGGGCTGCCTCATCACCGTGACCCACAACGTCACCGACGAGCGTACCTATGCCAACGTCAAGGGTGTCACCGCCCTTCCCCGCGGCATGTCAGCTCCACTCCCCGTGAATCCCGTTATGATCTACGACATGGAGAAGGCCAACGAAGACGTGCTCGTAGCCCTCCCCCAATGGATCCAGGAGATGGTTAAGAAAGGCGAGCGACCAGGAGATGCTGAAGCAGAAAACGAGCGCGTCCAACAAGACATTGCCGATACCACCAATAGCGTTGCACCCGCTGAAATCCCTTTCTAGGAGGATAGAATGACTGATCGAATCACCCCTGGAGAGGCTACACGGATCCTTGGTATCTCCATATCGAGGCTCATGCAGCTAATCCGGGAAGGCAGATTGGTAGGCGAGAAGAACATCTACGGCCACCGCGAATTCGAGCGTAAGGACGTGGAAACACTTCAGCAAGAACGCGAAAGAGCTGCAAAGGAGAGGAAATGATGCTGGCAACAAAAAGGGATGAAAACCAACTTTCCTGCACGATCATGCGAGTCTCCAATGGCTACTCGGTGAACTTCCTTACTGGTCGGAAGTTCTCCTTTAAGTCCATCTTCGACGGCGATCATGATGTCGAAGGACAGAAGACTGACTGCGCTGTGTTCACTACCTTCGTGGACTTGCAGGAATTCCTAGTGAACTACTTCTCCGCTGAAACAGAAGACCTCATCAATAGGAGCGAGAAGCCGTGACCACGTGGACTCAATTTATGGATATGCACTCGGGTGGAAACTCCAAGGAAAAGTGGGCCTACATCTACATCGAGGCTCCCGAAGATGAAGCCCGCACCATCTTTTACAACCGATTCGGACACAATCCCGAACGCGTCTCTTGCACTTGTTGTGGAGAGGACTATTCAATCACTGAGAACGAGTCCCTTGAACAAGCCACGGCATACAATCGCGGCTGCCGTTTTGATAAGAAGACAAACTCATACGTCGAGAAACCTAGCGATCAACCGTGGGCAAAGGGGTATCGGACGCTGGCTGAGTACCGCGAGGATAAGCTGGTACACTTCATTCCAGCCAAGCAGATAAAGCCGGAAGAACGCAAGGGAACCGTGCCCGAACAGGGCTACATTTGGAAGGAATAAGCCGTGATCTGGTTTCGAGTCCTGGCTGGATTCGCCATTGTCTGGTTCGCTCTGTTTCTGGGAGTCCACATCGTAGACCACCTGGATCAAGCCACCGGGGCTCTTCAATTCGCTACCTACATCACCGGACTCATTGGATTGCTCATGGCCACAGTGTTTTGTCTCATCATAGTGTGGGAGGAACGATGACCACCATTCGTCACAATCCGCGCAGTACCAGGCCAATCATCGTGAGAGTGGACGACTGCATTATCAAGGCGCAGTCCATCAAAATGAATGAGCGCCAGCGCGCCTTCTATGCTGACGATCGGCGCTACACAGTTGTTCCACGGCGCCGAGACCTTCTCGGTTCCCGCAATGGCGTGCAGCCGTATCGCTTGTCGAAGTTGTATCGCAAGGTGCTGCCCAATCTGTGCGTCGCCATCTTCTGGGGAATCGTTGCGTGGGGCTGGATTTACTGGCTGGTGAACCGATGAAAAACGATATCGACAGAATGCACGCAAATCCAAATATTCCGGACAATATCATTCGGGTTCGCCTGCGCGGTTCCAGCCCAAAAGATAAAGCCAAAATCCACGCCCTTTGGGATGCGATGTTCACGAACAACGACGAGGCGGAGAAGTATATGCTTGTTGGTCAACTCTATCTACGTGGAGGCGGGTCCACCGAGTTTAATGGTTTCCCGTTTAGCAACATGATGGCCGCGAAACGCATCGCCGCCTCAATCAAGAAGTACTCGATGCCCTGGGACGGAGTGACACGCCCATGACACAACCCACCCATAGCCTGCTGGTGAACCGATGAGCCTTGTTCGGATCAAGAAGCTCGAAGCGCGTATCCTAGATTTAGAGACTGAAATCGAAGGGCTGAAAGCCGAATGTGGAGTCCGTCCTGGAGATATATGGAACATCGAACGCAAAAGCGATGGACTTCGATATGTCATGCTCGTCCTTGGGCATCATCGCAGGCGGCGCTGTATGGACGGTCACACCTTTGTTTTCTTGTACCACTGGGATGAGCCCTCCCTTCGTTCGCGCCCAGCTGATCTTCGCGACAATGATTGCGCCACCGTTAGCGCCGAAGCATTGATGGAGTCTTTTTCACTCCGGGACCATAACATCACACGCCTTGGGAATCTCTTCGACATGCTGCCACTGGCAAAGCTACTCGCGAAGGTAAGGGTCAATCCATGACACAACCCACCCATAGCCGTGAAGCCATCCAGGCGGCGAAGGAAACGCATAGACTGGCGGTGCAACATCTGCAAAATCTTTCTGCGCGTGCGCAGCATCTTGACAGCATGAACGCGGAGCTTGGTTACGAGCCCGCAAAGAAACTGGAAGCGTGCGTGATGAAGGCGCTGGACGATCTCGCCAAGACTATCCCGCCCATACCCGAACCGGAGCGGCCGCGGATTAAATCTGCGGGGGAGTTGTTCGATGATACGGACGAGCTTCCCTCGGATGGCGAACGATGGGGAGTCCGTTGTATCCGCGCAGCCCGCGCCGAGATAATTGCGTTGCTGGAGTGGGAGAACATGGTTTGCAGAAATACCTCCACCCCGCGAGGCCGTGGGTGTGACATTGGGTGCGAGAAGTGCGGAGTGCGCGATAGACTTCTCCAAGAACTGCGCGAGGCGGACGCATGACACAACCCACCCATAGCCTGCTGGTGAACCGATGAATCCATTCGTACTCATTGGATGGCTGGTCGTGTGGAGCTTCGGCTTGTGGGTTGCGTATCAACGGGGATACACGAAAGGAATGCAAAGGGGAATGCGAAGGATGGAGAGAATTCTCGGTGACCAACCATGATCCAGCCCACCAAATCCGAAGATGTCGTCGAGGCCGCACACCAAATAATTCGACGGTTGGTCGTTCTTACATCCGAAGAGAAAGGCATTCTGCTTCAATCCATGACACAACCCACCCATAGCCGTGAAGCCATCCAGGCGGCGCATGATGCCGTGGAACAACTGCGCAGTGATGGATTGCACGAATGTGCGAATCGAATCGACGCCGTCCTCCCGCCCATTCCCGAACTGGAACGGCCAAAGATTACGCCGGCGAGGGAGTTGGCGAAGAAGATCAACGACGACGACAACTATTCGACATCTAAGATATACGCCAACCAACGTGCGATCAGTGAACGTACCGCCGAGATCATTGCGTTGCTGGAGTTTGTGCAGAAGGATTGCATGGACAGAAACCACGGTAGTTACGAGGGAATCCATCTTGGCATGACCTGCCCACGCTGCCATACCTTATTGAATCTCATCGAGGAACTGCGCGAGGCGGACGCATGAAAACGAAGTGGATGCGGCAAGATAGCGGCAAGAGATTGCATTGGATCGACGCCGACCCCGCTGCCGATCCCGAAGTGCAGGCGCGGGTCAGAGAGATGATCGCGCAGAAACTGGACATTATTGATCCTGCGTATCTGGAGAAGTTTGCCACTCCAGGAGCGCTGATCACCATACGCACGGTTCTCATTGCCGTGTCTGGTTGGTTGCGTTCAAGCCAAGTCGAGGAGCCGAAATGAAGATCCCGACGCCTGCGGAGATCACCGAAGAAATGACGTACATCGGTTTTGGCTTGCGCACCATCGCCGAACAAGGTGCCCGCGCAATGGCTTCAGCAATCCGCGATGCGCTGCGGGAGGAGGCGAAGGAGCTGCGCAGTTGCGACTACGATAGGATAAACGACAGACTGTATGCCCATGCAAAGGCCGACGGGCTTTATCTATTCAGTGACGCCATCGACCAAGCCCTGGGCACAAGCGAACAGGAGAAGCCGTGACGCCATCCAAAACTGATGCCAACCAAAAGGAGATCGTCGCAGCACTACGCAAGGCTGGTGCGTTCGTGCAGTCATTGCATACCGTAGGCGATGGCTGTGCTGATTTGCTCATTCGGCACAGGGGGCTGTGGATCGTGAAGGACGTGAAGGCCCCCAAGTACCTGCGGTGGACTGACGATCAATTAGTATGGTGGCGAAAGGCTGGACTGGAACCGGAAGCAATCCAGTCTGTGGAAGATGCACTCCGAATCATAGGAGCAGTGAAATGAGTGAAGCTTTCGGACAAGTACAAGGACCAGACATTCGGCAAGAGGCAGGCAGCGAAGATTTGCATCCATATAAAGCTTTATCCGTCAACCCCGGCATCGGGTCTGGCGACATCAACGAAGTCAAGGCAGTATGCGATCCAGCCGCAGTCTTGATGTTCTACTTCAATGCGCTGGCCATTCCCATCGCACCCATGGACAACCCGTACTGGAAGGCGCTGCAAGTTCAGTTCCTAAAGATCAATCGTTGCTACACATTCTGGAACGATCAACTCACCCCGCCGCGGCTCGATTTTATCAACTTCGGCTCAGAGGATTGGCCCTTGGCGAGACTCAAGCCTACGAAGAAGAACGCCGATGATCTGGTCGGATTCGTGCGCAACACTTGGGTACTGCGTCAATACAACACCTGCTATCTCGACGACGCCAACGACGACTTCCCGCAGTGGGTCAAGAATCTCCTAGGCTCTACTTACACTCCCGATATGCCCATGAAGCACCAGGCGTACATCAACCGCGTCATCGAAGGACTGGCCGAGTCTGTTGACTTTGGCGGTGGCCGTCTCCACGTTGTCGCTAATCGTGCTAAGAGCGGTAGTCACCCCTCGTGCAGTGCCATTACCATCGAATGCTCAGCGCCGGGACGCGCAGGACACATGACTCGTGAGGAATCCCTGCCAATCTGCAAGGAACAGAACGCCATCGGTCGCGGCGGAAGAATGAATATCTTGTGGAACGTCGAGGGCGATGATGCGTCAGGCGCTCTCGGCGGATACTGGAGGGCGTGATGCCACGCCAAGGGCCAACGGTGGACCCTATCCACATGCTTGCACTCAAGGACGGCTATCACGTGAGAATCGTTTGCAGGAGGAATCGACTCTACTTCCTTCCCGCGGTCGATTGCATCGGGAACTACACTCAAACACCGGGACTCGTCACCTGCAAGCGATGCCTCAAGATCATGGGGGAAGCCAAGCCATGACGAGCTTATCTTCACCCTCGGAACTGGCGAAGAAGGTGTACCCGCCATGCTTCGCCAGGGGAAGCACCAGGGAAGAGATGATGGAAGCCGCCATTCGCGCACGCGATGCGGAAATTGTGAGGATGATAAAGTTGGCAAAGCAGGGGGCCAGCATTGTTGAGACACAAACATGGATAGAGGGCTTCTGGAGAGCCTGCGACAAGATCATCGCCGCCATTCAAGAGAGCGGGAAGGAGGAGAAGTGAATCTCATAGACGAAGTGAATGCCGTTGACTTTGTGATCTTTGGATTTGCGTGCATCGGCATTATCTTTTCCGCGATCATTGTCGGCGTTGGCGTAGTCGAATGGTGGAATTGGTATTCCCCCTGGGGAAGAGCCGCACAATTCCGTCGGGAGGAGGAGGACAAATGAACTGGCAACTTTTTAATCCATTCGCCATCGCGACGATTATCCTCGGCGTCGTGTTATGGTTCGCACTTACGAGGATAGGGAGCGTCAAATGAACCTGATCCTGATCGCTACCGCGATCGCTGAGCAATTTAATAACTTCGATTTCTTCTACCGCATCCGCGGTATGTGGGGATGGGAGTAAGGCAGTCTGTTCGTACACATCACTCTAAACTGAGGGGAAAATGAAAACCGTACTTTGTGCCCTGTTCCTTCTGTTCGCAGTTTCAGTTCAAGCCGAGCAATGCACCTACACCCAAGGGTACTGGAAGACCCACGGCCCAGAGGGCTGTCAAAACGGAGGCAACGAAAACGCCTGGCCAGTGACTGGCTTGTCACTGGGCAACGTGGTCTACTCAGACACCGAGCTCTGCCAGATTCTTTCCGAGGAACCTCTGATGGTTTCTGAGGATCCTTCCTTGATCGCCAATGGACTCATCATCCTCTCTCACCAGTTGATCGCAGTGAAGTTGAACTGCGCCAGTGGAACAGATGATTCCGATGTGGCAGGAGCGATCGTACAGGCTGATTTTATGATTGGGGATTTGGTGTGCCCACCGATTGGGACTGGATGGCTTCATCCGGCGACAGTCGGTTCTCTGGCACAATTTCTGGAGTACTACAACACGGGAGTTATCGGACCCGGACACTGTGACCCGACATCAGTCGATGTCTCAAGTTGGGGTCAAGTCAAGGCCCTCTACCGTTAGTGGAACAAAGGGGCTGGCCTTCGGCCCCTTTCTAACCTTCGTCTAACCCCTGCATCACAAGCCCTGGAATCTTCATCGGGTAGTCCCAGGCGATATTCAATACAGACTTCCCAGCTCTCCTAAAACGCCAGGGGTTCTTCTCGAAGAGGTTGTTCTGAGCAGCGAACTGAGACTTCGTAACCACCTCACCCTGGCTCACAATATGAGCCGCCTCTACAGAGACACCATCCACGACAGAGTAGGTAGTCCTCTGGCCTACATTGGCCACTACTGCCTTCTGGCCCTGAAAGACAGCCTTCATGCCGAAGAGGAAGGAAGAGATGTTGGACTTCCACAGAGCATTCCAGATCGGCCTTTGAGCATCCGTCAGATTTAGATTGTTGTCCGTCTTGTAGAGGGTCCAGTACTCATCCGGCAAATCCCCCTGACACTCGTCCGCAAAGACTCCGTTAAAGAACGGGTCCAGCGTAGAAACGTAATAGGCCGCCACCAGGGCTCCCAGGGCGGCCGAAGGCTTGGCCACCCAGGATACACCAGCCGAGAACTCTACTCTGTTCAGAGCGGTCTCTGCGCCCACGTGGAAGAAGGCGTTGGCTTCCCCTACCGAACTCACAATCGAAGCCACGAGGTCAGTGAAGAAGGTGGAACTGGCCTCCAGGATGATCGAGGTGGCCCCGTATCCAAGGGCTAAGGCTGAAGACTTCTTTCTGGCCTTGAAGGTAGACACAGTAATCCCAGGATGGCAGACGTAGAGATCGTAGGTCTGATCGACCGTTCCCTCCTCAGTCGGAGAGACTTGAGTTAAGGCGGTCTCTAGTCGAAGAGGCGAAGGTGGCGATGACCCAGCCCTGGGGAAGACCATCGGGACTGCACGGCGAGGCTTAACCATTACCCACCCAGATGGAAGACATGAACGGCAACTCCCGCCGAATGGTAGAATTCGGAAACATAGAGATATCGACGGACACTGTCGTAAGCCAGGCATCCAGTGGGCTTGGGATAATACTGATTCTTGCCTGACCTTTTCTCCATCATGTATGCACCAATGTCGTAAGTCACATAGGGCTGAATCTCCCAACTCTCCATTAGGTTATCAGCCACCATATCTAAATCATCCACACTGTAGAAGAGTATTCGTGGAGTGTAGTAATCTGCGATGTACCCACGATTCCCACCACCACACCCAGCAGTGTTCTCACCTTCCTGGTCGCATCCAGCGACGGAATTACACTTCGGTGATGCCGCGTCATCACAGGCTGGATCACTAGAACAATCCTGACAGGGAATTCCATCTCCTGGAGACCCACACTCAACTTGATTCTGAGGATTTTCCAAAACACTACACTGGTGCATTACTCGTGCTTGCAAGTTGGGCCAACAGCCATTCCTCCATCCGTACCAACAACAGCCACGACCCTTTGAACCAAAAATTAAAACTGCTGACTTGTTTCCATTGACCCATGTCACTCCAGTCCAATTGTCTTCTTCGCAGTGGCTTTCAACCCAGTGGTCATAACCGTCCGCCTCAATGCCATACAAAATCAGAGGCTTGGCCGACAACACTGTTTCAGTGGCTGGAGCTGCACCACTATCCCACGGGTCAAAAGCGACTAACGAAGGACCGAAGTGCCCTTGTCCTTCACGATGGCGACCGCAACCTAGGCGCTTGTTTGTCATTGACGAATGCCGAGACACAAAATCTGAATCAATCGTGCAGTTGTACTGTCGTGTACAGAGCCACTGCACTTGCGACTCTTGACCTACATACCATTTGCCTTCAGCGGTTCCCGCCGAAAGAGGAATTGGGAAGGCAATGTGTGTGGCCCTGCGAGGAGCACCAGAGGGCTCATTGTTATCGTAGATTGAGGAATAGGCTCGGTACACTCCGGGACTAACTTCTAAGAGTTCGATGTCTTTTAAGACACCACCAGTAAACTGGTTCGTGTCGGTCGAACCAGAGACAATTGTCGCCTGCGGCAAGCCACCAATGGTTGTTACGGAAAGACCGCCGAGAGTTTCTGGAATTGACACCTCTGTGGTCCGATTCAAAGCCTCGCTGCCATCACTTCCTGTGATAAACAAGGTTCCAGGGAAATTAGTCCCTCCCACTCCAGCCGCATGCCAGAAACCAGGACCGGTAGAATAGTCCATGTAATCCCCAGTGCCAGGAAGACGAAAAGCGCCTAGATACTCAAAGTCTCCAGGCTGTAGAAGGCCAGCAGATGTGGGAGTAATCGTCCAAACACAGGCCGCATTGTCGTTCTCCTCGTTGTAGACCAGGTCTCCATCAGTGTCATAATTTGGTCCACAATTGGTTGAGTCCACAACACCCGCTCCGCCACCATTTCCTTGTGCATGAACCTTAGCCTTGAAATTCCAAGAAGTCTGATTGCCCTGATTGAAAGTGGCCACAAAAGTCAGCGTATCTGTTTCCCCAACAGGCATGTCATTAGCCACATTGGAAATTAAGAGCGTGTCGTTCAGAACCCCGTCGAACGACGCATTGATCGAACCCGGAAACATAGTGGAGGTTGGATCCGACACGGAAGTCAGCGTCGATGTGGCCGGAAAAGCACTCGTGATCGGAGCCTTGACATTGTGTTTCTCAAGTATGGTCCCACCCGCATTATATACGAACGTAGAGCAAGGAAGTGTGTAAGATCCAGAAACACCACCGACATTCCCCAGAGTCATGCGTGAAGCAACCGTGGGAGTAGGGAAGGCCGCGAAGGAAACATCATGGCTGGTCGCATCACACTGAGTGGGACAGGTGGGACACCAGCATTTCGCCCAAAGACGATTCGTCCAAGAAGTGGTTCCCGCGTGAGTGATCTTTATCGTCATGGGGAAGTGAAGCCACTCGCCAGCCCCAAGATTCGTTACGGACTGGGCAAGAGGAAGCACGTGCGGATTCAATTCCCACTCAGGATTGAAAGTACACGAAGGAAATAGGCCATCTTCATTCGCGTCTACTGACGTCACGATCTCACTCTCATCTGGCCCCGACATTAGCTCATTGCCCCATTCCCACGTAGAAGTCCCCAATCCATCTTCCAAAGAATCCCATATTGCTGACTCAAAAGAACCACAGATGGCATCTCCATCACTTGCTCCACCTGTCGCATCAGTGCAGGTGGGCTCTACGCCAATACAGCCTGGCTGGGCAGGATTTAGCATCCACATCTCAAACTCGACAATGGAGTACGTTCCATTCCCGCTAATCACGTGCACTTCTTGAAATGCGATGGGATCATTCACGCAAGTAGAAAGTGGAATGCCAAAAGTCAGTTCTGTCGAACCATTGATTTCCCCTGCACCTTGAGTTCCACCAAGATGAACACCTAATCCAAAAAATCCGGTCCCCTGAAAAGTCTCATCTTCCACGGTGATTCGAACTTTATAGGAAATTGTTGTCGCCTGATGAGCAGCCAAAGAATTGGCTCCACCCGAAAGAAGATCCAGTCCTCCATCAAAACCAGTCCAAGAACTATTTGCCGTAACCGTTGCAGGGCCAGACACCTTGTTTGGCGCTGTGGTCACAGAAAAGGTGGCACCATTCAAATCAGTTCCTAGACTGTCGAGCATAGAAATAGCGTTAACCGTCTGATCGGATCTGTTGTCCACGTAATAGGTCACCGTAATATCGAGCGTGTGTCTGTCAATCAATTCATAAATTGCCGTTTGCGACAGATCCACCAACACACTTGCAGCAGTAGGATTATGATTGATCGAAGTCGCTCGAATTACTCGTGGAGCTGATCTGTCAAACTCGGCATTGGCAGTCGGAGGATAGGAAAAGTACGGGGTCGCAATCGTCAGTAACACATAAAGCCACTTCATTCCGGTCTCTCCAGGTTCATGAAATTCCCGTACCCGCCACCAACAACTCCCGCTACTTCCGGCCAGCGTCTCTTATGCCAGCCCTTGATGATCAAAACCTCCGTAATCCACTCTCTTGGTATCTCAATCCCGAACTCCTTGCCGAACTTCCACACATCGTCCAAGTGCAGCATGAATTCGGGATGAGTTAGCGCATACGCCTTTGGCCGCCAATAAATCCGAATGATCTTGTTCGGATCGTCCTTCAACTCCTTCACCATCTTGTTCAGCCGCTCCTTGCGAGTGGCGAAGATGATGCACAGCTCGGGAATGGTGAAATACTTCCCGTACTCTTCCGGTGGTATGGCGGGCCGCCACGCCATTCATCAGTCCTCCGCTGGAATTGTGACCTTGCCCAACTGCTCCGCAGCTCCGCGGGCGAAGGCCCCCCAAATCTGGGGGACCATCTTCAAGGCCATGTCCGAGCCAGCTTCCTTGATCCCCTCGAACTGCATTTGCCGATCTGCGATGTCGCGAATCCGAACAGAAGCCAAATCCGTCCCATCGCAAAGATCTTGGACTACCAGTTTCAGGAGCCCAGAGAGGGTGATTTCGTACTGTGTCATGGCTCTTGATTGTCGCTGGCTGCGTACTCATTCAGGCGAAGGCCAAAGCGAAGGATGTTGGCATCTTCGCCTAAGATCGCCGGATACCAGGCCAGAAACGGCATCACCTTGACATCGAAAGACTCGGACAGAAGCTCCAGCGAAGCCTCGGGCCCGATAAAGACTGAGGTCTCCTGAAGACCATCTAGGCCACCGCCGTTCAGGTAGAAGACCTGAGCGCCAAGGCCCGGATAGATGCCCTCTGCGGCCTGCCAGAAGTGACGCAGCCCTACGCCCAGCATCCCATCACCCTCATCCCCATATCCTGCCAGGGCAGACGCCTGGAGCCATCTCTGTGAAGCTCCAATGGGGTACGACCAGGATACCTCTCCGAACACATCACCGATCTTATGAGACTCACCATGTTGGGTTAAGAAAACAATAGCTCCACCTGCTGCAATCTCCTGCGCCGACGTCGCCCGAGGGCAAAGCATGAGCGCCACAAGCAGTGAGGTGATTGCGAATCCGTTACGCATTTTCGATCCTTTCCTTGGGGTTAATCCCCACCGGGCGACACCGGGGGTTCTTGTGGAACAACGACAATGACCGCTTCTGGAGGAGGCGTGGCGAACATCGGTTTCTTAATATTTGGGTCCAAATCCTTCCCCTCCGCTTCTCGTCTCGTAACCATGGCACTCTTCATTGACGCGTCACCCTTCGTCAAAAGATAGGAACCACCGCCACCAAGGCCACTCATCCACATGGCCAATTCCGACTGATCCATGCCGGGAATGAAGTGGGCGATGAAGAATGAGATCACCGCCCCCAGGCCCCCAGCGATAGCCGCCAAAAAGGCTCGCGGCTGACTTCCCACCTGAAGATGCGCACACAGCTTCATAACAGCGTAGGCCATGAGGCCAAAGATGCCCCCAACCGAGCCCTCAACAAGCATCCTTGAGGGGGTGTGCTGCATGAAGATAACCCAATCAGCCAGAATCTTCCCCTGCTCAGGAGAGAGTAAAATCGTCTGTGAAGTAGAGTCCACTACTGCGGTGATGCCTTGAATGGAGACTACTGCGCTATCCGCAAAGGCTGGATCCATTACACCCTCCCATCGCCACCACTAGACCGCCCAGGGCTCTCCTAGGAACGGATCCACGAACTTCAGAGTCTTTCCAAGCCTCGCCCACGGACGAATCTTCACTCGGGCATCAAGAGATAGCGCCTCGGCAACTGTGTCCGTGTCCGGCGTACCGCCCGAAGCTCCAATGGAGAGCCTGGTATCCCGCCAGATAATCTCCACATGCTTCATGATCCCCTCCGCGTTGGGCCGAAAGACGAGACAGGCAGGCTTCAACGCCAAGGAAGTCACTTCTTTCTCCTGCATTCTGTAGTGCTGCCAAATCGTCTCCGCCGTTCGATCATCCTTCTCTCCCATGCGGCCCAACGCCTTCTCGCACTCATTGACTATCCCGCTACAGTCGATCCCCGTCGGGCCATAGCCACCATAATGGTACGGCACGCCCAGAAACCTTTCAGCTACGAAAAGGAAGATTTCTCGATTGCTCATCATCTACCCTCGTGTGAGTGCGTATGCAGCTATGAGAGCCCCCGCCACCGCAATGGCTCGTCCCCATCCATCAATTGATCCAAGCTGCCTCGATCGTGATTCGGTGAGAAGCAAGATGCGCTCATTGATGGACTCGAACATCAGCTCTGCCTCCGCTCTCGGCATCAAGGTACGCTGCTGATCGGCGAGTGTGGCTCGAAACTCATTCACGGCATCAAAACGTTTCTCTGCCGCCGTCTCTGCCTTCGACACGGCCTGTTGCGCACTCATCAGTGCGGTATTGACCGACTCCTTCGAAGCGATGAACCGTTGCTCGTACTTCTCGTCGTTGTTTTCTATGATCGAAATCAGATGCGTATGCAGTGAGTCGATCGTCCAGTGTTGTTCCGTCATTTCTTTTTCTTTTTCTTCTTGTCCGGGTAGGTAGACACACTCGCCCCCAAGAACGAAGCAGCCCCCAAGGCAAAAGACTTCGCCAAATCCCGCTTGTCGTTCACGTAAGCCTCCCTCGCCGCTTCTGCGGTCATCGGTGTCACTGCTCGAATCATTGTTGCAGTTGGTGTAGTCGGCTCGCCGACAATGGTCGTGCCGGTTACGAGTTCACGCGGTACCAAAACTCCGGGGGAGAGCTTGTACGAAGCGAACGACCCGATCAATTCTAAGGGATCATCTGCTATGTAGAATCCCTTCTTCTTGTCTTCGGTTAGGCCAGCACGATCAGTTGCCATAAGACCCAACCTCACCATAAGTCGTGAGGGCTGCTGGAAGCCAGCGAACATATCAATGCGCGTGTTGCCGATCTTGATCTTGCCCCAGTCGGGACTACGTGGATCAAGACCGACTTCGGCTCCCGCTGCATGTGCTAGAGCTAGCGTTGTTCCCATAACCGTGCCAAAGGCAGCGTACTCCTTAGCGATCTCCAAGCGCACACGCGGACTCTTCCAGTATTTGAACAGGATGGTCGGGGTCTGAAAACGACTTACTGCGAAGCGTGGAGCGAAGAATCCCAAAGAGAGAATCTTGGCTGCCTGCGTGAACGAGCCCAAGTCACCATAGCCCGAGGCCGTGTTCACATAGTTCGCCCACATCTTCAACTCTTCGTCGGTAGCGTTGGCGAACTTCTTCCCAAACGAGTCAAACGCATCTGCGCGCAGGAGATTCAAGTAAGTAGTCATGTGCCGCTCTGAAGCCTTCACCGCCGCCCCGTAGCCGGGAATGCGCTCAGCGAGCGTGGAGGAGAAGTTCTCTTCTCGTAGACCAATTCGGTGATCCCCGATGTGTGGCAGCCAAAGGCCAGCCTTCTCGCGCAGGTAGTGCTCTGGCATGTTACGCAGAACACCGTCCATCTCTTCTGCCTTGGTAGCACTGATCGTAGGCCCAAGAGATTTGACGAAGACCTTGGCAGCAACGTGCGGACGGCGAACGCTTAGCATAAGACCCTGCCGCATCACAGCACTCATATCTCCCGTTGCAATGGCAGTTCGCAGTTCGTTGGTGGCGCGGACCGCCAAGTCACTTGCACTGCGAATAGGCCGCTTGTCCTCGATGGCTCGCCTGATCTGCTGCTTGGCGAGTTTGATCTCCACCTGCTTTTTCTCAAGATGAGGAGGAAGGCGCTTCCTCGGTACCACCGCCTTCATCTTGAACTCACCTGTGTGGAGTTGATCCTCCAAGTCCGCCATCACATCGTCTAACTTCATCTCTTTGTTCAAGGACACGAGCTTCTCTTTAAGAGAGGTGACCTCGGGAGTGTCCGCACCCTTAACCTTGGTACGCTTCATATTAGCAAGCTGGTCCTGGAGCTCGTTGATCTTAGTCAACGCCACTTCCAACTTCTCACCGTCCTGAATAGACTTGTAGGCCTGAGTACGAAGTTGAGTCAGCTTCGAGCGAAGTTCCACGCCGACTTTAGCCCGCTCTACCTCGGTCAGAAGCCGCGCCTGCTTTTTGATCTCAGCCACTTGGCGCTCGGTCTGAGTGCGCGCTCTCTGAATCCTCTTGGGGTCCTTCTCCAGAAGGGCTCGGTGTACATCGCGCGGGGCCAGGTCGGGCACGTCGTTTAAGACCAACCGCACCACCTCATCCAGGGAGTTGACTCCCGTGCGGATGTAATTCACGGCCAGTTTCCCAACCAGATAGGAGGCTTCAGACGTAGCTCCGGTGATGTCGTTGACCTTAAAGCCCAGGGCCGTGAGCTCCTTTTTGATCGACTCCCGCTCCGCCAGAAGCTTCTCGCTCTGAACCTTTGAACGTGTCGTGATCTGAGCACGCTTCGCAGCACGTAACACCACCCGCTGAGCACCAAGCCTTTCCTGCTCGGCCAGACTCGCGAGATGCTTCGTCTCCAGCTCCCCGTATTCTTTCTGAAGAGTCTCGTGCTTTTGGGTTAGCTCCTCGAATTCCTTGATCTCTGGACGAGTGAGCTTAGCCCTCTTCACCGCCTGAGCGTGCTGAGTGACGTAGGCCAGCTCGTAAGTCTCCTGCTTGACCAGCATCTTTCGGATGTTCAACGTCCGTGAGGCTTCCCGACCGGACTGATCGGATGCCTTCGTGATCGTGTCGATCTGGTCACGGATCGTCTCGGCGCGTCTCCAGGCCAATTCACCTGAAGCGGACAGGTCAAGCGAGGACGCTTCCTTAACTGCCGCCTTGTAGTCATCGGCTAGCCTCGCCACCTTCAGGACCATTCCAACGTGCTCTTCGTCCGTTACCGGCCGCATCTCCTTCGTGGCACTGTCGGCAATCTCGAAAGCCTTCTCGTCGAGGCCCTTCTCCTTTGCCCGCCCCATCGTAGCTTCCCAAGTCTTGCGCTCGGCGGGAGGCAGTTCCTTCAAGGCCGTGGTCTCGCGAATGCGAGTGATCTCTTTCTTGTTGAGACCGATAACCTCGGACTCGGCCGCGGGAGTTTCTGGGGTAGGTGCTTTGACGGCCTCTTCCGGAG
>Ga0065707_10000522_pt1 | contig 47152 bp, 45 predicted proteins | sample SwiRhicommuniRL3_FD_59094 | JGI IMG/M metagenome (GOLD analysis project Ga0065707, IMG submission 59094) | Switchgrass rhizosphere bacterial communities from Rose Lake, Michigan, USA - RL3 v2 (version 2) | ecosystem: Host-associated > Plants > Roots > Rhizosphere > Soil | place: East Lansing...
TAGGTCAAAGTTTATAAAAAGTGTACACGATTAATCCTAAAATTAGAGCTGTTAACCTTGACACATACTTCTGATGTTTTAAATAAAAACAATATAGTTAGCGTTGTAGATGATGGGACAGAGACAGAACTCTTGCTTATAGAGACCTTGCACACTATTCGTGGTATTGATATCTTCAAGTTTACGGATCCCTCGATGGCATTAGAGCACTTCAAAACTAACAAGGAAGACTACGCTCTTATGATTTCAAATCTGAGATTGCCTGTTATTAATGGGGTGCAGTTGCTAAAGACTGTAAAAGATTTGAATCCTTCAGTGAGAACAGCTCTAATAACAGAATATGAAACTAATGATAAAATACTTCAAGAATATAACAAAAATGAGATAATAAACAGTTTTATGAAAAAACCATTTAAACATGATGAAATAATTTCAGAGGTTAATGATCAAGTATCATATATGAAGAGTATCAACAAACAATAGAAAAATAATTTTGTACTGCTTAATTTTGGAATTGTAAAAACTAGTAATTTTTACCTATATTCCAATCTTTATCTATTATTACTATATCAACAAAATAATCATACCTGATTTTCGTGAGTAGTCTAATCGAAGTTGGCCTTTACAACTGTGAAAGCCAACCCTTCTTCGTATAGGCCTTTTGATACTGCCTTGACAATTCCTTGCTCTACAGCTTTTAATCTATCTTTATCTGAAAGAATATCTTCAGGGATTTCTATCTTTATCTCCATTTTAAGTAATAATTCTCTGCTTTTTACCAATAGTCAAATATGTCAATTAAACTTTAATAGTAAAGCCGATCTTGAGTATCACTTTATTGTGAACGTTATCTCTAGGCCTTTGTTTTTTGAATATCTATACCTAAATGTGTCGTTAGATGTTATTGGAAAGCTGCTCAATTGATCTTGATTGCAAATGGGACAACTGTATTCTACCTCGGATATTTCTGACAGCTCTTCCAGATATTTCTTATTGATACAAGTCACGCCCCACAAACACTGTTCACATAATAGAAATATTCTTTCGCCAATTTTATGACTTAAAGTATTGATAAGAGGTTCAGTCTCAACCATCAGATTTACGTGACTATCTTGCGTATTATTTAGCTTTCTCTTGAAATTTTTGCGATTGCTCCTGATACCGAATCCCAAGTCGATTTCCAGCCTTGATTTAAAGGTATTCGTTCATCTCCTACTTTTTCATGGAATAAATATCCAAAATACGGAGTAGCATCTCATATAACGAAATTAAATATCAACTAAAAATGACGGAGATTTTTATCAAACCTTTTTGAATGACAACAACGCCGCAGTAAAAAGCCCTGCGAGGTTTTTAAGTAATGTTGTCATAATATCAACATGGGAGACGAAAAAAAGAAGGAGACAAAAATTGAGAAAAAAGACGAATTTGGCAATGTGATTGAAAAACAAGAAATAGAAGAAAAGGAAGAAGATTAGTAACCCCTGACATTGCTCATGTCGCCAAATTTCAGCTCTATTTTTTTATTTACATTGAGAAATCTCTGATTTTCCCTTAAGGCCCCGAAAAGACATTATTTGCCTTTCTCATCTAGCGCTTCATTCTTCTATTTTCTTAACAAAATTACCAAGTCTTAATTCCTCAATTTTTTATTCCTATACTTTCAAACAGACCTTACTATCTTCGTATCTATTAGGACATTATTTTTAACTTGCCAAGCTAATCCTCAAATTTTCATTTGAATTAACCAGGACTGCAACATTAAAGTTAGCAAACACCGGGGTTATGGGAATGAAATTTATTCCTTCCAGCTCCGCAGATATCTTATAGATACCGGTTTCATTAAATTGATAGGATGCCAAGAAAGTTCCGCTTATTGCGTGATAGACTGATTCTCCATACTTACTAGATAGCTTGAATGATTCAATGTTGTCTTTTTCTATAATTAGGTCACAATCGACATGCCGAAGCCTAGTTTGATTGTTCATAAGATTATCAAACTAGTCGATTCTAAGAAAGGTAACTTGTCCTTTTTTTGCCTGCTCTGGACTATATTCAAGCTCTATTAGAAATTTTCCATCAGATGTAGTACCTTTAACATTTTTTATCTTTGCGTTACTCATAGCAAATGGGTTGTTGGCAATTAAGGAATAGCCAACATGACAATTACCTAGAACGATTATGAATTGTAAAAAAAATACAATTACATAATAATTCAAGATTTTCACATAATTTGTTAGATAAAACTTCTATTTCACTCTTTGGAAGTTAATTTTTGCATTACTTGTATTCTGGATTTAGTGTAAAGATCTTTTTACTAGGTTTTACTGCTAGATTGTCAATTGAAATGAAAATGAAGTTAGTGCGACCTTTTAATCCTCTGCTGATATTAGACCAACAATTCACTTGCCTGATTAAAGGTTGTTACTTGCGGGAAGTATATATCTTCTATTGCTTCCGTGCAGTCAAATCGCTGAACTGTCCTGCACTAGTAACCATACTTATGTCCTAATCTTGAATTCCAGAATTCTGTATTTGTCTCTACGATAATGTCCTTTATCAATGAACGCTTCATTTAAGGGACGCTAGTCTATGTGTACCCGCATCATTTAGACTTGATGCAGAGAAGAAATTTAATTCTGCACCGTAGACTAATCTCCTCATTTTTCTAGATTATTGCCAATAGACTCATACATCATTCGATTGGTGTACCACAATACTATTATTATGTTTACTACTAAAAATTCAAAATGAAAGGAATTTTACATTTTTCGATACCGCTAATGTTATTGCTAGTTGGATCTATATTGAATGCAAACAATGTATTAGGCCATACTTTTTCTGGAGATGAAAGTGCATCTTTCCTGGCCGGTGTTGAAATGACAAAAATAGAATTAAAATTGGCAGCAGAACAAGCTGTCTCTAATGCTACCAATGCCAAAGAACATGCTGACCATTTAACTGAGCACATTACAGCAAACGATACAAAAGAAATTAAGGAAAGAAATTCGCGAGTGGCTGACGAACTTAATAAAACTTTGACTGATTTTGTTAATACGATCGAATCTAGTTCTCCCGCACAATCTGATGTTAATACCAAGGCTAGTAGTATCAATGATATATTGTCTGAAGTAGTGAGCGCCAGAATAGATAAAGAACAACTCGATAATGTTACTGTTAAGGCTCTAGTTGTAAATGATTTGGTAGGGGAAAGTCTGGAGCATTACGGTAGTGCACTCGGTATGGCGGAAGAGGGTCATGATGAGAACGAAAGTAATTCCACTTCCTCAGAGCATAAAGAAAACCAGAATAATGAAACAGCGAGTATTGTTGATGTGGCCGACTATCAAAGTGCGCAAGCAGCTGTCTCTCGAGCAATAGATCTATACAATGAAATTAAACCAGCGGGTGACTCGAACTCCAGTCAATTGGCAGACTCTTTGAATACACTAAAAAGCAAGATAGATAACAAGAGTGCCTTTGATGAAATTGACAAAGTAGTCGATGAAAAAATTACGCCTTTACTTAGTGACATGTTCAAGTTAAACTTGGCAGAGGAAGAAGAGCATTCTGAAGGTGAAGATCATGCTCAAGAAGATGACCATGGCGAGGAAGAACATGGTACGTCCCAAAATGAAACTCACGACGCAAATACCGACTGATGAACGCACTCCGTCTCTTCCACATTATTTTGTTGTTTGGTTTTGTTGTGATCTTAAAGGTTCCTTTGAGTGCAAGTGGCTTGATGTTTGAAAATAATCCTTTTTACGGGTTAAGCAATGATCCAATTAGATCTGTAGAATCCATAACAGATGACAATTTGATAAGGGTCAAACTAGAATATGCCCCTTCAGCAATTCAAATTAGTTCTCCAGAATTTTTTAGAGCAACTTTATTTCATAATGAAAAAAATGAAATAGTATTGCATGCGGACACAGATATAGCAATATCTAAAAATGGTAAGGAACTTTATAAAGCATCAAGTGAATTTTCTCAGCCCTTCGTTCACACTCCAAATGGAATAGTACTTTCATCTTACAAATTTCCAGATTCAGGACAATATATTATTACAGCGAAAATACTGGGAATAAACTTCATGCCGGTTAATCCAAAACATGTTGATTTTATAGTTAACGTTACTGAATCAAATGACAAAGATAACATAGAGATAGGCAAATGACTATGTCACTGTCAAAGACATATGACATTGATGCAACCATTTTTATAGCGCTGGAGCCTTTTTCTCATTATCTATTACCTGCTCATCATTATGGGAGTATAGTTAAATGAAGAGAAATTTAGTTGGAACTCAAAAAAATTTAATTCCTTTTTTAGCTATTTGCTTTGGCCTTCTTTTTTCCAATATCGTGTATAATTCTCATCATGCAAAAGTATATGGACATCTTTTCACTAGAGATCAAACAGGAACATTCGTTTCTATTATAGATCAAGTGCAGACAGAATTAGAGCTAGTCGCAGCAAACTTGGTAAGGAATAACGTCACACTTGCTGAAAATCATGCAACAAAGGCTTCTTCACTATTGCCAAGAGTAATTGGAGAAATAGGAGAAGACAATCCGCAACTGGTAGGCGAACTGATGAGATCTGTGTTTGGCATGGAAAACATATCATCAACTTCTTACAATAAATCGCAAGATATCAGTACACTTGTCAATAATCTGAATGAAAAGCTAGATAATGCAAAAATTATTAGAATAGCACAGGTCCAACCAACTTCTAACTTTTTAGACAAAGCTACAAACCTTCTAGGAGGTTTATTTGGAGGTAACACCGAAGAGCCGTCAAGCGAACAAGTTCAGAATTCAAGGATAGAAGCATTAGCTTTTGCAGAGCTTATGGACGCAGTGTTAGTAAATTATGGTAAAGCGTACAATGTAGGATATGATATGACAAATTTGTCAAATATGATAATCACACCCAGCAACAAGACCACAGGTTCTATAATCATGAGCAATACTGTGAGAAGTAATAATTCTGATACAGGGAACACGAATTTGAACATGAACATGAACATGGATTCGATGAATAATTCGTCCAGTCCTATGCCGGAACACTTGGGCGAAATGGACAACGGTAATCAATTGATTCACATTGCGGACTATCAGACTGCCCAAGCACTGGCAAAAAAGGGGCTAGATTTCTTTAATTCTGATCTTAGACACATGGCAAATAACAACAAAGCAATTTTTGTTAATAACTTGGAAAAAGGTTTGAAGCACCTAAACAATTCACTTGAAAACAAAGGCCCTCCTACAGAAATTATGATGATAGTGCATACTGAAATTCATCCAAACCTGTTGGAGGCCTTTAATTTGGAATTGCGTAAATAAAATGGATGTACTTATCCATTAAATGGCGGATCGCAAGGGCTAGTAAATTTGATTCTCATGAATGTATTCGAATAGTAACTAAAAACTCATTGAAGATATAGTTCATTTCAATAATCATCTCGCCATTTCTGTTTGTCCCAGTTGATCCTTTTGGCAAATTTCGCCTTCTAAGGGATAACTTTNGCTTTTTTTATTCTTAATCCAAAAATTTAGGCATTTCCCAATTTCCATGGCCCTTCGGTATTCCATGATGAAAGTCTAAATTCAACAGCATAATTATATCCAGTAGGAATTCTATCAAGGAATTCCTCTGTGTTCTGAATTTCTTTAACTGTGAAACTTTGGCAATTGGACAGGTACCTCTCCCAATTTATTAGCATATTTTAGAGGTGATATCTTTTCATAGAACTCATTCAAGAAGGTCCTTGTTCCTTTATTTACGTCAAGTCTATTATCATGCGTTACTGTTTCAAGAACCTTAACAGAGAATTGAAAGTTAGCTGGAGTTGCTCTATTTATTGCTGTGAATGTGTCCTTGGTCATGTACATGTAGAATTTTTAATAGAAATGTAGAATCCATTTCAGCCATATTAAAAAATTGAGCGTAGTACGGCAGTTTTTTAGTTTGAGCATCGGGATAATACTTTAACCCATCCTCCTCTCTCAAAGGAATCAGAGTAGCTCCAACCAGAACATCCGATTAATACCTGCAATGTAATTTATTGTACATAAATAAAATTATGCGTTGTGAGACGATTAAAGGCGATCGGACTTGGACAATCAGATTTTTCATTATTATTGTACTATTTGCGATATAAGTGGCACAAACTAGCAATATAGTTAACCGTTGGTTGAGGCACAGGACGTTTGTGAAACATATCCGACATAAATTCCGGGTTCGGAGGATTAACTGACATCCAGAAGGCCATACTGGAACTTATCTACAAGGCAGATCGTGCAAACGACATTGTTTGCCCACTTGCTCTATGAAATTAATAAAACTTAATTATATTCAAGCTCTGTTTAAATTGCAACATGAAGCACTGTCAAAATTCGGACGCAGAGGCCGTAGCTCAAAATGGCTGCTAACGAGAAAATTGTAAGTGTAGTAGATGACGATTTAAACACTACTGAGCTCTTTCATGTCGCATTGTCTGAAAATATTGATGGCATTTCTGTTGTTTCTTTTAACGACCCCGTCATTGCTCTAGAACACTTTGCCGCTAACAAAGATGCCTACGTCCTGGTAATATCTGATTTAAGAATGCCTGGTCTGAATGGATTAGAGCTACTGAAAAAGGTAAAGAGCTCAAATCCTAAAGTGAGGACAATATTGATGAGCGCCTATAACTTCGATGAGGATTTATTATTCCTAAAATATATGGAAGAAGGAATAATAGATTCATCAATTGACAAACCTGTTACCATTAATAGATTGTGTCAAAGGGTAAGAGACGAGCTTGAGAATTATCAAGTAAATTCCTGAAATAAAGATTGCATATCATGAATTATTTGCGGGTCCCTAACAGAAAAAAGTAGTAAAAGGTTGGTAGAGGCAGGAAGGGATGCGTGACGATATCCATTCTAAAAGTAGGTTCCTAATTTAAGACTAGAGCTTTAAGTTTTACTATGTCCGGAATGGAATCTCAACGACATCTTATTCCCTCTTACTCCATGTCTATCTGGAAAATCATCTTACGTGTCTGTTCAGTCTTGGAATTGCGAATTGAGAATGCCCATGTCATTACCATTGCCCATAACAGGGTCATTCTTGGTCGAAATGTAATAAATTGACTCCCAGAAAAAAGTATAATAATAGGTGGGTCGGAGCGATAGGTTGGTTGTTGGCCGTTGCTAGTTTTGTTGCATTTCATCACTTTTTATTTTAACGAATCCAATTTGAGAACTAATAACACAATGGGGCCAGTGGGATTTGAACCCACGACCGCCAGCGCCCCAGGCCAATACCTCAGCGAGATTATATAATGTAATTTCAACAGAGATGGTATCCTTGACCAAGCTAGACGATGGCCCCTACGACTAAGACAAATAGAGTTCTTTTTAAATGTAGTATTGCTACAATAAGGTGATTCTGGTAAGGATAATCTCCAATGTTTTATGACTTATATGATTGGTAATTGAGTATTTTCCAAATTTATTCAATGAACAATTTAAATTCAATTAAATAGAATATTTCTTTACCCCACGAGAAAAAATGGATTACTCTAATTATCTCAAAACATTGTATGATTATGAAAAAAACCAAGTAGGAACAGAAGAAAAATCGATTTTGCTTAAGTTGATTAACAATGTCGATTTTTCTGCACAAATAGGATCTTACCTAAAATTGAGAGACAAAAACCAGTTAGGAGATACATCAACTGTCTCCAGATTATTGGGACTCAAACTCCTCTCNGAAAAGAAGGGATTGATATTAAGGGGNATGAGAAAATACCAACTCACTAGTACCGGACTTTTCTATGTGTTATCTGAAACCGTGAGTTATCCTCCTAGTCTTTTAAAAAAGTATAGCGACGATCCAATTCTTAAGGCCCTATTGTTTCAGTATTTTGAAGTGGATACAATTGCATCCAGCACAGCGCGATTTTATTCTATCATAACACAGTATCTAAAACTATGCTGCAGAACTACTCTGAACTGGCTGGAAGACACACAGAACTCTGATGAGGAACGGAAAAACAAAATGATGAACCATCTATTACTGGAATTGGCATTAAATGCAAAATTATTGGCGCTAAGAATAATTATTATGTATTCTGATTCAACCATACTTTCACTTACACCAAAATCCAAAACAGGCGATCCCGATGTAGCATATTATGAACTTGAAAGCAACATGAAAGAGATTCTTGCCAAAGACAGTAAGTTCATTGAACACTTACATAAAACGAATGCAGAATTTAAGAGCGGATATAAAGAATTTACTCATTCCGACTAATATCTGCGTGGTGCTAGTTATCTTTCTTGATATACTATTGTTTGAGATCATTCGGCCTTGTCTCTAAAGTAACATTAACTTCTTGCGGTTTACCATCTCTCAATATACCAATACTGATAATGTCACCGTCTTTCTTATTGTTCGTAATGTAAGTCGAAAGCTCCCTTAAATTGTCGATGGGTTGCTTATCCGCGCTAATAATAATATCGCCGCCCAGTTGTATCTCCGTTCCGTTTATATCTGTTACAATATAGCCACCTTTCAGTCCGGCCTTATCTGCAGGACCATCTGAAATAACGCCGATTACCAAAATTCCCGTGCTCTGGTTAACACTTAATTCGGAAGCAATCTCCTCACTCATGTCCATACCATCGATACCCAACCATAATGGTGATACGTTGAGCTGCACTGGTCTTTCCGCCAAAACAGCATTNACTGTTTGAAGTTTACCATCTCGTANAACAGTCAGATTGACACCTTGTCCGACCTTTTTCTGTTGTTCCAGNTATACTAGAATGTCATCAATCTTTGAAACACTTTGATTATCAATTTTTATAATCACGTCTCCAAACAATTTTGTNTTTCTTCCGTTTATNTCGATCAGTTTGTCTCCACCTTCGATTCCCGCCTTGGACGCAGGTCCGCCAGGACTAGTATCTATTACAAGAAATCCTTTTGTTGTATTTAGTTTCATAGCCGAGGCAATCTGTTCATTAACATCTATGCCTGAGATTCCAATCCACGGATGCTTGTAGGTATGTTGTGAAATTAATATTGGTACAACTCTTTGAAGAGTGCTTGAGGGTATGGCAAATCCGACTCCGGAATATTCGCCGGTTAGTGAAAAAATGGCACTGTTTATGCCTATCGCCTGTCCTTTCAAATTAAGCAACGGGCCGCCGGAATTTCCTGGGTTTATTGCTGCATCAGTTTGAATTATTTCGGGTATCGAAAATGAGGTAGGGGGAACCAGCGTGTTACCTTCGTCAGGCATTAGTTCCGGGCCTTGTGGACCTTCCGGATTCTGAGATGGAATAACCCTTCCTAATCCGCTAATTATTCCTTCAGTCATAGAGCCAGATAGCCCAAATGGGTTACCTATCGCAATCACGTGTTCCCCAATCTTAATGTCAGTAGAATTACTGAGGACAAGGGGAATCATTGATTGATTTTTCGGATCTTCAATTTGTAGGACGGCTAGATCAGAGAAGGGATCGCTACCTACTATTTTCGCCTTAAAGGACCTTTCATCCAAAAAGGTCACAGTAACATTATTTGGATTAGTATCGTTGTAGGGTCCGCCACGAACCACGTGATCGTTTGTGATAATATGCCCCGATGTGTCAAACACAAAACCAGAACCTAACGCAGAAGAACGTGGATCTTCATTAGACACAGTGATTTGTACTACAGAATTCTTCACTCTATCGAATAATTTGGGCAATAACGTGTCATCAAATGCTGTAGTTTGTGCATANGCGCTTGTGNCAATAAAGCCAAATANAAGCAAAAGAGAGATTGGAATTAGAACATATGATTTAGAAATCTTAATTTGAGATAAACNATTCGTTATAAAAGTATCCATAAAACAATTCACACCAATTTGTACTCTAAAAAGTTAATTTATATCTATTGTTTTGAGAATTCTGAGGATATTCATACAATATTGGTGGAATTGTTTGCTCGAAGTATTAGTTTAAATACATCGGCAGACTGAGAGGAATCTTCTTACTTATCTTTTCTTGTGCTTATTTATCTTTTAAAAAATTAAGTGGAAATTTATGTTAAAAATGTTGGTTACCATATATAAGTAATAACATGATTACGAATGCAATAGGTGCCGAAAGTAGATGGATAGAGAAGTCGAAAGAATAGTAAAATATTTGGTGGAGGATAGGACTGTCCTCAAACTACTCCGAATATTGGAAAGGCAAGAAAATTATAATTATTATCCCTTAAACGATGAGAATACCGGACTATCTTATTATTCTAGAAAATATAAAACATGGGTACTGCATAATAACCATTATCAGTTGAATTAGCAATCATCTAAAAAATTCGCATTTCGCTAGCATGTTAGAATCCACTTATGAAATTTGATGCGAATTCACTTAATTGATGTTGCTTAAGTAAATATCTGCTTAAAAAACTTCGAATAGCCCTTTCTAGACAAAAATTATCTGCGAACTATCAAAATCCTGTTTTTGAGCATGTTTTGATCAAAAAAATAATATACTACTATTCTCCGGAATTCGTATCACAGTTATTTATCAAAATGTAGTAACGCTATTGCGCGGGTATAAACAACTCTTATTGTATCAATATACTTGATTTTCGTATCAATAAATTTGATGCTCATTGCCATTACAGTTCCAAATTATTGTGTTGATTTATTGGAATACACGCAGATTTCTTTCCAGGTTGGGTTGTTAAAATAACCTGATAGCTAGATTGAGCTTCCATAACTCGGAAAGTTTGATCGGTAAATTGCTGTTGCAAATTGCAGTTTCTAGACTAAGTATGGAGTACGGGTATTACATTTACTATTTTGGGATACAACTCCTAAGAATCAGAAGATACACACTTTAAAAGACCAATGTACAGGATCATATCCATCTTCTACTCTTCTCTAAACATCAGTCATTGTTGATTTTTCTTGTTAATAGAATAAAGAATTAGACATATTAAATTACTAAAAATCAGTTCAATTCAATTCACATGATTGTTACTTTCATAAAGTTTAAACGTTATGGCAATCAATATCCGATATCGTCTATATTAGGAGATAGATGTAACAAAAATTGATTGGTGCTAATCACGTGTAATTTTGGCACCAATCAACTTAGTCCTAATTTTGCAATTTCTACGATTATTTGCATTGTAACATGAAATAAATTAAATAGCCATTGTGGATGTTACATCGTATCAATGAATGAGGAAGATAATGGTCATCCAAAAAGCTATATTCTGCAACTTGAGAAGATGAACATTAATTTTGGAAAGATTGAGCGAAACCTTCCAATAGCAACTCTTATTGAAATCGCAATTCAAAGAAACGAAGGGCTATTATCAAATTCTGGCGCATTGTCTGTTAAGACTGGTAAGTTTACGGGACGTTCTCCTGATGATAAATTCATCGTTGATGATGAAATAACTCATGATATTGTGGACTGGGGCAAAGTGAACCATCCTATCGCCAGTGAAAAGTTTGACAATATTTTTGAACGAATGAAGCAGCATGTGTCAGGAAAGGATTTTTTTATTTTCGACGGGTTTGTAGGAGCCGATCCTGAGAGTCGGTTGCCGATAAGGGTTTTTACCGATAATGCTTGGTATAATATTTTTGCATCTCAGATATTTATACGTCCGAAACCAGAAGAGCTTGATAACCATAAACCTGAATTCACTCTCTTCTTTGTTAATGATTTTGCTTCACTTCCAGAAATAGATGGTACCAAAAGTGGCACATTCATAATCATTAATTTCTCCAAGAAGATGGTGTTAATAGGCTATACTTCTTATGCAGGCGAAATAAAAAAGGCCATGTTTTCTGTTATGAATTTTTTACTTCCCCGCAGGGGAATATTTCCCATGCATTGTTCTGCCAATATGGGAAAGAATGGAGAAACAGCACTATTCTTTGGACTATCTGGTACAGGAAAAACTACATTATCCGCAGATCCAGAAAGGTACCTGATAGGGGATGATGAGCATGGATGGTCTGATAGGGGAATTTTTAATTTTGAGGGCGGATGCTATGCAAAATGCATAAATCTTAAAAAGGAACATGAACCACAGATTTGGAATGCAATAAAATTCGGTTCTGTAATGGAGAACGTAACTGTTGATGAATTGACACGAGAGCCGAATTTTGAGGATAGTTACCTAACAGAGAACACGCGAGTCGTCTATCCTTTAGAATTTATACCTGGAGCGGTAATTCCTTCAGTAGCAACACACCCCAAGGCCGTAATCTTCCTCACTGCAGATGCGTTTGGTGTGATGCCACCCGTGGCCAGGCTAACGAAAGAAGGTGCAATGTATCATTTTATTTCTGGTTATACAAGCAAGCTAGCGGGCACAGAAAGAGGTATTACAGAACCAAAAGAAACATTTTCTCAATGTTTTGGAGCACCATTTATGCCACTACCTCCAGTTGAATATGCCAAAATGCTGGCATCAAAGATTTCAGAACACAACACTAGTGTATATCTAATAAATACAGGTTGGACTGGGGGTCCGTATGGAATTGGGAGGAGAATGGATTTGAAATATACCAGAGCGATGGTATCTGCGTCTTTAAACGGCGATCTTGACAAGGTGCAATATAAGCATGATAGTATCTTTAATCTTGATATTCCTCTTTCATGTCCTCAAGTTCCGTCAAAAATTTTGGATCCGAGTTTTTCATGGTCCAACAACGAACAATACGTTGTTGCAGCGAAGAGACTGGCCCATTTGTTTATTGAAAATTTCAAAAGGTTCGGAGAGGAAACCAAAGATTTGGCTAAATTTGGACCCCAAATTTAAAAAAGATGGTAGCCCGGAGCAGATTCGAACTGCTGTCCTCAGGTATCTTTTCATGACGATCCAGAGCCTGAAATCCATAGCCCTCCTGTGGAGTTTGACCGCTAGATTCGGCATCGACACAATCGTGTGGATTCGACCGGGCTAATTCTCGAGCTACAACTAGAAATTTTCAAACGGATATTTATCGATATCTCTATTTTAACCACCGTATATTTACATTAGTTACCTTATAGCCGTGTTTGGGAATAAAGTACATGCTAGTTCAACGAGAAGACGTATATCTAAATTTTGTAAATTCTATCAAATCCGATATAACTAGGAAAATTTACGAATACAATTTAAGATTATATAGTGAATTCGATTCAAGTTCATTTACCATTACTTCCCGAGTCGGTTCAGGGTTTTTTCAGTGTGTTCAAGTATAATCTAAAGAATGTGAAATTCGATACGTTATAAGGAACAAATCATAGAAATTTGAACTTATGAACCCGAACTATACTGTAAGAAAGTTGTTTTAAATCCTAAACAAGGGCAATAAGGTCTTCGACAGCGAGAACCATCCGAACTATGATCATGTTTTTTGTGCCCACAACTAAGACAGATCTCGTGTACGTGCAATACGATGTACAACTCAAATTAACTTATATCGGTTCAAATCTGATGGGAGGTATGAAAAGGAACCAACCGCAAAGGACGCAAGTGTCCTCCCATCAGCCATGGTGAGATGGATATACATATACGCAAAAAGATAATAATGAATTATCTAACTTGATGGACTTGAATATTTACTAGTCAACCAAATTCAAAGTTCTTTAACAAATTTCTTTAGTAGAACTCAAAAATCCAAATCTTTTACATAAAAATTGATTGGACTAACTCTAGTCCATTTTTTCTTCTATCTTTTCTTTTTGGTACTCGCTATCTAAATCCTTGTCAGGATCTTCGACTTTGTTTGCAACTGCTTTTGCACCGGCTTTAACCTTGTCTCCTGCATCCTCCAATTCTTCCCCTGCTTCGTTATATTCTCTGTTTTTCGTCTCTTCGTATGAGGATGTAAGCTTGTCTGTGTCTGTTGCGTCTCTTGCCGTTTCTTTGACTCCTTCTGTGTTTTCTTCAACTCCCTCTTCGACTCCTTCTGTAGTTTCTTCAACTGCCTCCTTAATTCCCTGTGCAGTGCCTTCGACTACTCCTGCAGTGCCACCAACTACTTCCTTAACTCCCTTTTTTACTTTATTAAAAGCGGTTTCTTCTTCAGTCATGATAAACTCACTACAACAAGTTATTTAACGCTTCAAACGCGGTGTAAACTTTCGGAGAATTACTATTTCTGGTAACCCAACAAACTCCTTTCCCAATTTTTTTGTTGATCTATATGCTTGGTAGAAGATCCAGTCCAAATTACATAATTTATTGTCTAATATTACAGATTGATTCGGCAACATGTTACCTTGTATTAAGACATGATGTGCATTACTTTAGTATGGCAGATCAAGAAATGATACAAGAAAAAATAGGTGAAGCTTTGGGATTGGAAAAAGCAGCACAGAAGGCTGTAAAGGATTTGGATACAAGGGGCTTACTGAAGCCAGAACACATGAAGAAGTTATCGAAAATGAGAGAGGAAGCAAGTCAGCAAGAAGAGGAAATGCAACATATCGTGAAAGATCTTGTAGAGAGCGATGGCTTTGATCAAGAAACTATAGATGAGAAAGCCGAAGAGACTGCAGAGAAGGCTTCAAAAATGATGAAAACATATCTAGGTGATGAACCTGATACTCAAGAGGCTCTAGAGTTCCTTTGTTTGGCAGAAGGTGCTGAAGTTACGCATTATGAGGTGTTGAATTCGGTTTCGAAAGATGTTAAAAATAAAAAGTTCGGAACGAAAGTAAGATCTATTCTCAGTGAAGAAAAAAGACATTTAATTCTATGCACTAAGTTGGCAAAAGACAACGCCGCGTCCGCGTAAGTGACGACCCTTTTATTTTCTGACGTAGGTATCACCGCGTTTCTATTCTTTCTCAAAGTAACGTAATTCGTATAAGATTCGGGACCTAGGAAAGTTAGAAATTATCGCACTAATCTGAAATCTTCCTATTAAGACATGTTGTGTATTAGTTATTATAGTATGAATCATGAGGTAATGTCCGCTATTAAACGGCAAGTTCCGTTTCTAATAGGTGGTACAATAACTGGAATAATAATGTCTTACTTCTTAGGCTTCGTTGTGACCATAATTGTCAACTCCATAATGTGGTATCTGATATCGCTTGTTGTCTATAAACGGGTTTGGAAAAAGAATGGGTTAACGGATCAAATGGTTATTTTGAAATATGCGCTAACGAAAATAAAACGACAAAAAATATGGAAAGAACCTAGAAATCCCTCACGGCACATTAAAATATAAATTAATAACGCCGATAGGATTTGATGGTTTGGGATATACTAAGAAATCTACTTTTCTAATCCATTGAGTTGCTTATAATGTTCAAAAATTATCGACATAAGAATCGGATGTAATAAAACAGGTTTACAAGATCCCACTCTGGCAACATTATACAATCGCGAAATAGACATCATTTTCATCAAATATCTTTCTTTCACTTTTATCCAGTTGTTCTATGAATACCCTCCACTTTCTCTTTTCTCTTTCTGATGCAAGTCTATAGGATGGTACAGTTCGACCCATGACTTCAAATGTTATCAAATGACTTAAGATCCAAATCACTAAGTAGGGAGGGACAGTCAGTGAACTTATGTAGATAGGTCATCAATCTCTCCGATTAGGGAATAACAATGAGTCATTCTTACTGATAATTAGAACTGATGGGAGGTTGTTTTACCGAGTTATGCAGCAGATAAAACAATTGTCCCATCAGATTCATAAGGAACATAATATGGTGAAATTAAAGATAATAAATAATTAACTCTGATCTAATTTTATCTCAATAAATAATTTTTAGGAATTTTTTAATAACTCCGCAACTCTTAAACAAGGTATCTTTGAGCCAATTTGACAAGTGCGTCTGCGGGCATCGAAGACTACATCATTTCCGGATGGTACCCACCAATCCCCTATCAGAATGCAAAAAATGTAAATGTCTGAAATTTAAAATTACAAGGTAGTGTATAACGCCTACAATTTATCCACTGCAAGTCTTATGTTTGAATAAACCTTTGATACTCAGAGATAAGGAATAACGGCCAGTGAAAGAAAAACTACCTCTTATTACCTTCACATTAAGAAATTCTAATTCAATATATGCTTGTTAAACTTTATTATTTATCGATATCTACTTTAGTAGAGATTCTTTCATTCTTATGATGTCAATTAGCTCCCTAACTCTGCCCAGACTCCTCTCAAAATATGCTAAGAGATTTTTGTTGATATACTCATCATAGTTACCTGTAGATATGTCTTGATCTCTTGACGATGTTGAGGTCGCTCTATCCTCGAGTAAATAATCTTGGACTTCTTTGGATGGTCTTTGCATGGTTTGATTTCTAAATTCCCTTAATATCCAAAGCCAGCTCTTGTACTCTAACGCTTCATGTAATTCTGTTAGCAAACCTATGTTTTTTGTTCCCGCATTCAATGCGCTTTGAATTGTAGCCAGATCAACTTTTTCTATTGAAATTCCCAAATCCAATCTCGTGTTAATTAACATTAATAGGCAATCTACTGCTCCTAAAATTTGAGAAAGAAAACAATCAATCTCCAATTCCAATGGCAATCTTGGATCAACTTTATCTACGTTCAGCTCATCTATCTTGATTTCTTGTAACTTATTCAGATGCATTTGGGCAGCGAATACTTTGAATTTAACCCTGTCTGTTAAAAGACTCGAATCAAAATTGGAAGCCATTTGTAATTTATTAGAATTAAATTATTTTCATTAACTTTACTGAATCTTAAACTTGATCTTAGATGGAACCATGCACAATTAAAATTATGGATTTAACTATAATAAACATATGGGCGAAAATGAAGATCTTGAGGAGAAGAAACTATTGGGCTCCGGCGGGTATGCCTTTGCTAAAATTACCGAAGATGAGGAAATCAAGGCTAATTTGGGAGTTCCACAAATATTTCTAGCCAATGTCGGAAGATTGAGTGAAGATAGGTTCACGAAGTATTACTGCAATTCATGCGGGAAGGAATTCAGTGGCTCTCCAATCATAAAATATGAGGCCCCTAATGAGGAATTAGGCCAGGGAGTGATACTGGTAGAAAAAGGNGAATACAAATGCAGGGATTGTGNCAACATAATAGCATTCTATAGAAAGTTCAACAAGTAATANTGGTCAAATTTCTTTTATTATTTGTAACGGCAATTTTGNACCAAAAAAATGTTTATAGTAATTTCAATTAGTACATATTAGAAAAAAATTGGGAAGATGGGATGATGATTGGCATTATGAAGGCAAACATAAGAAATCACGGGATTGGATAAGAATTGCTAGATACGCTATTTATGGCGGCTTTGCAATTGTAGCTATTGTAGTTTTACTCGTTTTTATTCCCAGAGCAGGTTTAACCGTGGAAATAATGGAAAGTGGTGAGGCTTTAACTACCATAAGTATAAAAATAAACAACAACAACCCACAAGAAATTCATAACGTAACAGTGGTGTTTGACAATGATACAAATAGAAAACAGATTTACAATTCTATGGCGCCATTTAGCTCAATATTCGTTACTCCAGAGAAGGAAGATCTAGACTTTCAAAAAATAATTGTTACAGCCGAAGATGGAAAATTGCAAACCATAAAGTATAGATAAATATTTCAATTAAATACTCTAGTTCTATTGCTCAATTTGGAATTTTAGCGCTTGGTACTAGTTTCTCTTATTGCTTGACCATATTCAATATTAGCTTTTTTTCTCATATATGGTATTAGTCTATAGTGTATTGAATAGATACTTTTTTGTCTTATCAGAATACCCTTAACCAACAATGATACAAAACCACCGGCTACTTTTGATGACTGTATCTTTTTATTGTTACAAAATTTATCTCTCATTGAGTGATATTCTTTTAGAGTGAAATAGGAACGATTCACATCCAGGATTAGTGGCCAAATAATATTTTCCCACACCATCCTTCTGTTTTGGGTCGAAGACGCATGCTTGCCCTTACTCACTGATTCTATTATTGGGGTATTGAGTTCTTCGAAATTGGGCATGCTGCACGGTTCAAGGGAGATTTGTTTATTAGGCACATTTAAACTTGGGTCCCTCCTATATCATATTTGATTTTGAAGGAATTAGAAGTAAAGCAATCCTTGGATAATTTGGCCAACAAATGGAAAATAGAGAAGTCAATTTATGATCTTCATCTTGGAAAACGCGACGACGTATCTGATTTTCAATTGGTTGTCAATGGTGTGGTTTTTCATATCCCATTTCTGACCAGAGATGAAACTTACGTTCTTTGGAAGTGTTTATGGCCAGATTGCCACAACTGTTGTGAGAAACAAGGAAGATTGCCCTTAACGAAAGATGACATGTCACTGATTTCAAACAAAATGGGATATGAAGCAGTATCTGAATTTATTAAGAAAGAAACAACAGTTTCCAGTTGGAATGAATCATCTACCATGAACAATGTAATTACGACTATCAGTATGATTTCGCTAAAAAGAAAGGAAAATGAAACTGAAGACCAGGACGGCAAGCCTTTGCCATGCAGATTTTTAGATGAATGTGGGAGTTGTGTAATACATCCTGACAAACCTGGTGTTTGCTGGCTTTATCCATTTTCTTCATGGATGGAATCTGATAACGGCAAACCTGTAGTCCATGCATCCTTCCAACTAACTGGCGATTGCCCCGGGTTCTACACAGCAAAAACATCGCAACCTATGATGGAGATACTCCAAGAATATTCAAAGAGAATATTCGAATATAATATGTCAATCCAGAGGACAACTCGGGAAAAGTACGGTTTCATAAATATGGTACAATAGTTTTAACACAAAAAGTCTGATAAAGCACGTCACAAGCTAAGTCAGTAGTATCTAGAAACATTTTTATTTAAAAAATAGGGTCTTGACAATAGTTTCATGGTTATTAATAAAGAACTCCTGCAACTCAGAAAAAAAATAGCGGACAAGAGGCCAGATTTTGTGAGACAAGAAAGCTGGAGGTATAAAAAACTTGCAACTAATTGGCGAAAACCAAAAGGAAAAGACAATAAAATGAGGAAACAGGTATCAGGGGTTCCCGCATTGGTCAAGGTCGGATATAAAGGACCAAGAAAATCAAGGGGCCTACATCCATCTGGTTATAATGATGTTTTAATTTTTAATACGAACGATTTGACAAGAATTGATCCCAAAATAGACGCAATTAGAATTGCTCATGGGGTTGGGTACAAGAAAAGATTGGATATCTTGAACGAAGCCACAAAATTGAAAATCAAGGTTTTAAATCCAGGCAAAATTGAAAAGGTTGAAAAGGTTGAAACCAAGCCCAAAAAAGAAGTTGAAAAGGTAGAGAAAGAGAAAGCTGAAGTAAAGCCCAAAAAAGAAGTTGAAANGGTAGAGAAAGAGAAAGCTGAAGTAAAGCCCANAAAAGNAGTTGAAAAGGTAGAGAAAGAGAAAGCTGAAGTAAAGCCCAAAAAAGAAGTTGAAAAGGTAGAGAAAGAGAAAGCTGAAGTAAAGCCCAAAAAAGAAAAGGGCAAAAGCATAGGAAAAAAAGTGTCTAAATCATAATGGTTGTAAATTTAAGAAAAAAAAGAGAGTTGATAGCAAGAGTTCTAGGGGTAGGTTCAAACAGGGTAAGATTTGAACCTGACAAACTTGACGATATAGCCGACGCAATTACGCGAGAGGATATGCGTTCTTTAATTAAGAATGGCACTATATGGACAGTAAAGGTTAAAGGAATTTCAAGGTCAAGAGCGGAAAAGAAATTAAAAACTCGCAGAAAACATGGTACTTCTGCTGGATCTAAGAAGGGGAAGAAAACTGCAAGAGTCGGTAAGAAGGAAGTTTATGTCAAGAAAACCAAGGCTATGAGACGACATTTAAAAATACTTAAAGCCAGAAACGAGATAAACAGAGAAACATTTTGGGCGTTATACAAGAAAATTAGAGGAGGAAATGTCAGGTCTCTATCGCACTTGAGAGATCTTGCCAAACAAGCAAAACACAAGTAATGCTAATTTGAGAATCTGTATTTTTCAAAATCTTTTATTTGCCCATTAACGATAGGAATTCCTTCATTTATCAGTAGTGAAATTTTTAGTTCTTTGCCGTACATGTAGCCTCCAACGTCTCCGTCAGAACAGACTACGCGATGACAGGGTACTACGATAGGACGTGGATTCTTGTTCAGAATTTTTCCAATACCCCGTGCAGCTCGAGAATTTCCGAGCGACGTCGCTAATTGTCCGTAGGTTGCGACTTTACCGGCAGGAATACTAGATACAAGGCCATAGACAGATTGACTTTCAATAGGTTCCCTTCCTGTTTTCTTGTATCCCTTACTTCCACTTTTGTAAGTCATACTTTACCTCTCCTATTCAAACATAAATAACTATTGAAGTGATAGCAATCTAAATTTTTATAACTTCAATTCCGCATTTATCTAGTAAAGTCAGTACTCTGGATTTCTCCTTCCCTAGCCCTTTTACATCTACCAGGACATAGGTCACCTCTTCAATATTCCTATGTATCATTTGTTCTATTAAAAAATAATCCAAATATGGTAAATCGTGTTTTGCAGCGATTGCTCCTAAACCATACTCTGATTGTAGCAATAATTTATTAAATTTTGTTGGATAATGAGTACCACCTATTGCTATGCCTACCTTTTTGCAGAATCCATGCTCTTTCGTAATTACTCTAAACAAAGAACTGCACACCGTATTTGCTGCATTTTCATCCGTCCATTGTTTTTTAGTTGATCCTATTTCAATGAACAAAATTGGCTTTTCTAATGATGTGGGACCATGGTGGGTTGATTCAATAATAATGTCATAAAAAGGGACATTATCCTTTTGATTATTCAATTCAATCAGATATTGTTTTTGAATCCAAGGATAAGATATTCCTAATTCTTTTTCTTTGCCACCGAAAACATTCTTGCCAAAATTTCCTGTAGAGTGACACGTCAGTGCTGGAATGTTGGCTTGTGATCTATGTTGAGACAAGAAAATAAAACAAGATGTGTTCGGATATTTGTAATCAAGATTCTCAAGATAAAGCAAATTATTTTCGGAAATATGTAATGCTATATTTGGATAGTTACTTGCATTAAAAGAGCCATCATCGTCTTTTGTGAATCCATATTTATCAATTAAACATCGTGAAATTGTACTACTCGCAAGATCACTGGTAGAACATACTAATGTGTAGTTAGCTGACAACGATTGACTATTCAAAAAGTTCTAAATTTAATTTTATGGCTGAGACCAAAATTATTGCATAAATACTATTATCCATTGCGATAATAGTTAATTCATGATTCTGACCTATCATTGCATTTGAGATAATATTAGATTATTCGATGTATATGGCTGGTTTATAGGGCCTTGACAACCTTGACTTATGTTTTGGATCGTATTTGTCGCTATCATCTTCAGAATATATTCTTACTTCGAGTTTACCGTTTCCAATCTCATTACGTAATAAAGATATACCATCTTGCAGTGGTATCATTTCACTAAAAGAATCTATTTTTATTCTTCTCTCTCTAACATCTACTGATTCGGAGAGTATGTCTTCTATCATTTTTCTCACCAAGTCAGGACTACGCTTTACAACATCCTTTATTACATCATCATTTACTAATTCCTTCATGATTACTCCAAAATTAGCAGTTGATTCTTTCTGAATCCGATCCAATAATTTCTTATATAATTTATTTTTGGTAGTTGAAGCAGTATAAATCATTATCGTTTGTGGGACAATTTTAGTCACCTTTGTTATTTTTTGTATATCAAAAATCATATCCTGAATTAGTTTTTCATTATCCTCAGAATTAAGGGAGATTTTCGAGTCATTAACTTCCGGCCAACTCTCAAAACTGACAAATCGATTTTTGCCAATTATTTCCCAAACTTCTTCACTGAAAAAAGGTGCAAATGGAGCTAATAGTTTTATCCTTGTTATTAGAAATTCCTTCAGGAAGTTATTACATACTGACTTTTTCTTCGCAAGTTTTCTTTTTTGGTACCATTGTAGATCATTGTCCATTAAATATAATATATTATGCAAAGCCTCTCTAATTCTAAATTTTTCTATAGCTGAAGTGGTTTCTAAAACAATGCGCTGTATTCTACTTGACATCCAATCATCCTCAAGTTCATCATGATCCAAACTGTTCTGAGCTATAGTAAAAATATTTTTGTGTGCAATCACTGTTCTGTAAATATCATTTAATTTGGACCTAATGCCTTTTACTAAGTCAAAGGAAAAATCAGAATCTTGCAATATCTCTGAAGACGCCAGCATTGTAAGACGAATTGGATCTGCTCCATATTTTTCTATTGCTTGACGTAGTGGAATAATATTCCCAAGAGATTTGGACATTTTCTTACCTTCCATTAGTACCGATCCGTTCACAACAATTTGTTTAGGCCACTTGTCTTTGGGAAAAATTGCTGTATGGTTAAAGATAAAGAACGTTAAATGATTTGGTATCAAGTCCCTTCCGGAATGCCTGGAATCAACCGGATAAAAATACAGAAATTCGTTTTTTATTCTTTCTAGCAATTCTGTAGATATTTTTGAATCTCTAGCTACAACGTTAATATCATTCTTACCCAAGAGAACATAATCAAAAAAGGCATCGTTCAAATCATCCGCCAGAACCTTGTCTGTGCTCTTTTGTAAATTAGCATCATTGCTAATATATTTCGACAAGGGATAATAAGCCATATAAATAACTGAATCTGAAAGACTTTCAATGGTCCATTCATTGTCCCATGGAAGTCTAGTTCCAAGTCCACTTTTTCTGGCACAAGCTCTTTCCTTTAACCAATCAATGACATTTTTAAATTCCTGTCTTATCTCCTCGGGTAAAATTTCCATATTATCGACTAATTCGTACGCCAATTTTTTCCAATTTTTGTCGCCGTAGTTGATAAACCATTGGTTTGTTAGTAACTTAACTACGCAAGGTGTTCCGCACCTACATTTTACCACATTTTTTAATTCGTACATAGTAGTTCCAATTTCTTCATTGATGATTTTTTCCCTTATTATTTCTCGAGCTTTTAATACGCTTAAATTGCCAATTATGTCTATGCCGGGCAAAACCTTGCCAGCATGAAATTCTTCGGAATAAAGTTTGTTTGTTGCTTCTTCTAGTTTTGGATCGTTCTGGTTACTTATCGAATACTGGGCAAGTATCCGTTCTGCAGGAGATGAATTATTTGAGGGGAACTTGTCAGTCTGTATTAAATTTATAGGTTCAATATCCACATTGATACCATATTTTTTTAACGTATCATCATCCTTTCTTAAATCAATCATTGCCTGGTAGTCATATGGCGCGTGTGCCGGAACAGACATAACAATTCCAGTCCCATTATTCGGGTCCACGAATGACGCTGGAAACACAGGTACGTGTGCATTCATTAATTGATTGAATACAAATTTTCCTACTAACTCAGATCCCTTTATTTCTGATACTACAGAAACGCTTAAGTTTAGATATTCCAACTTACTTGAAGCCTCTTTTGTAATTATCCATTTTTCATTGTTTATCAATGCAATTACATATCGAATGTCAGGATTCACCCACAAGTTTGTAACGCCAAAAACAGTTTCTGGTCTTAATGTCGCTGTTGGAATAATATAATCTTCAAATTTAAATTTAACAAGATCATATTCAATAAGCTCAGGTTCGATATCTCCTACAGTATCATGCTGACTTACAGGGCTTTGATCTTGAGGGCACCATCCAACTGGATGAGATCCTTGTACAATTAAACCATTCTTCCTAAGATTTCTAAATTGCCATGAGATGAGTTTCGAATAACCCTTGTCTATTGTAGTAAATTCACGCCTCCAATCAATCGAATATCCCATCTCTTTCATACCCTGTTTAATTTCTTCATGGAAATAGCTGGCAATTTTTTTCGGTTCTTTAAAACTTGCTATTATTTCATCTGGGATCTTGTATATTTGTTGAAAGGTTTCAATTAATTCTGAATCGCTGGATTTGATTCTCTGAGACATTGATACAATCGGCGTTCCTGTATAGTGGAAACCCATAGGAAATAAGACATTATAGTTTTTCATGCGCTTGTATCTTGCATGGACATCAGCCAAAGTATACGTTCTTCCATGTCCTACATGCTGTGGTGAATTAGGGTAAGGGTATGCTACAGTTAAGAAATACTTTTTCTTGTTCGAATCGCATTCAGATTCAAATATTTTGTGCTCAGTCCATCTCTTTCTCCATTTTTCTTCAACTGTCTTCCAGTTGAAATCTAAATTGGGCGTTTTTTCAGTGGAATTTTCAACCATTTTTTTCACTAGTCTCTAAAATACTAGTTATCAAACTCTCGAGATTTTTCAAACAATCCTGTACTCTGTTCTTGTCCCTTCCTCCTCCTTGAGCAAATTTGTCCGTACCCCCTCCTCCAGTCCCGCCGAGTTTTAGGGAAATTTCCTTGGCAATTCTTGACGCCTTAAGGATTTTTCTCGATTCCTCACCTGCAAAAACAATGACTCTGATCCTATCTTGATCTTGCACAAGTGCAACAAACACTAAAAATGGATCAACGTAAGTACTTTTTTCTCCTAAAGCAATATAATAGTCATCACCTACCTGATCATCATAAATGCCATAAATTTTTATTCCAACTCCAGTCCTGGTCGCTTTCTGGGCAACGGTTGAAGCCATGTTGTCTGAAAATTTGTTGACTAGCGATCTTAATTTTCTCTTCATTAGTTCATTTTCCGCTATCATCTTATCAAGTGACTCGCCTACTTTCTCTCTGCTTGAGCTCAAAGATTGGGCGATATGATGTAACTGAGAATCCTGGGATTGGATGTACTGCAGGGCATTATTTCCGGAAACAAATTCAAGTCTTACTGCACCATCTTGAATTCTCTCTGTCTTGAGAATTTTTATCAAGCCTATTTCACCTGTCTTATTAACATGGGTTCCACCACATGCTTCGACATCCCATCCGTCTATGTTTACTATCCTTACATTGTTTGATGGAACTGCACCTCCTTGATATATTCTGAAGGTATATCGCGACTCGGCATCGGATCTTTCTTGAATATTGATAATGATCGGTAAATTTTTCTGGACTACTTCATTAGCAGTTTTTTCTATCTGCTTGATTTGTTCTTTTGTCAGAGCAGAATGATGAGTAATATCCAATCTTGCATAATGTTCGTCTTTAAAAGCAGAATTCTGCCACACCCATGAGCCGAGACTGTTCCTTGCAGCAGAATTTAATATATGCGTTGCACTATGGTTCTTTGTTATAGATCGTCTCCTTGTATTGTCAATAATCCCATGAACTACTTTGTTCTCTACAAAATGATCTTTGGATGAGGTTTGCATCTTGTGCAGAACTATATTATTTTGTTTTATTACGTCTGTAATTCTGATGTCCTCGATAAATCCAAAATCTGGTTCCTGTCCGCCACCTCTGGGATAAAATGCAGTCTTGTCCAAAATCAAGTATTTGTCATTGAGCACCTTGAGAACTCTTGCATCAAATTCCCTTATTGACTCGTTTTCATAATACAGCAATCTTGTAGGTTCAATTCCAGTGACAGGTTCAATATCCAAAACTTGCTTTGATTCATGTGAAGTATGTAATTCTGATAATTTCACATAAAAGTCTAGAGGTATCTTTTCTATGACTCCAGATTCAAGTAAGAAATCCGGTGTAATACCGTCAGATTCATACATTCTGATAAGATCCTCTGTACTAGGACTGTTCTTGGATTTTATCATGGAATTAGCTATTTGATACATTCTTTCTTTGGACGAAGAATATCTATCGGATTCGATTTGTATTATGGTTCTTACATCATTTTTGTGCTCCTTTAACTCGGGGTACATTGATTCTAGTTGTTCAATGTGCATGTCCATTACTTCTGCCAAATCGATATTCCAGCCAAATCTCGCAAGCAATGCAAGGGTCCTTCTTAAAACTATTCTTAAATTATAGCCACCACCTACATTCGAAGGTAAGCAACCATCAGAAATTGCGAACATTAGAGTTCTGCTGTGATCAGCAATAATAGACAATGTTTCAAAAGGTAAGATAGTCTTTTCTAGGCTTTCAAAAGTCAAACCAAGTTCTTTGGCAATATTTGTTTTTAGTAGGGTTACATCGTCTTGATAGTGAGTATGCATCTCAGAAAATCTCCTAAAGTATTGAGACAAAAGCTCTGATTTAGAATCAATATCAATACCGAATTTGTCGGCAAGTTTTCTTATGACTGGTCCAAAAGTAGCATCGTAACTTGTAGGAGTTCCTAATGTGATCCATGACAGACGTTCGAGTCCTGCTCCCATATCTATAATTTTGTTATCAAGAGTGCGATAGTTGTATTGATCCCCCTCAAATTCAGTAAAGACTGCGTTTCCAAGTTCCAAACCCCGAACATAGTATTCTAAGGAATAACCAAATGCTCCGGCACCCATCCAAACATCCTCGACAAATGTAATTTCATCTGACTTGATGCCAAAAACATCCTTTAGAAGAGAATGATCAAGTTCTATGCATTTATCCTTCCAATATCCTCCTTCGGCATCAGCATTACAAGTTTGACCAATCATACAGAAGCTAGTATAATGCCTGCCCGTAAGACCTACATTTTCAATATCGTTAAAGCGAAGACACATTTGTGGAACCACTAGTGGATTTTTCGGGATTTCGAATACAATTTTTCCATTCATTACTCTCTGAAAGTCCACAATAGAGGCAATAGTGAAATAAAGGTCCTCTCTCCATCTACATACCACGGGATACCTCTGGATTATTTCATGATTATTTTTTTTAAAAAAACTACTCAATTCTTTCCAGGCATTTACAAAGTCCAGTCTTTTTTGCGTAGGTGGATCACCTATGAAACTATAGTTTTCGTGTTCAGGACAGGATTCCTTATCCTTTATAGACCAAAAGTATTTTCCGCATAACTTGCAATTCTGTCTTTTGAATCCTATATCATCAAATAATGAAACTTTGTAATACTTATCCGGATTTGAGGAAAAAAGTGATAATAGGGACTGTTTTTCCATTTCACACAGTTATTTGACAATGNTATTAATGCTTTTGTAGGTTTCGCCCAAGGATGGCTAAAAAACAAATGTTGTTGATTGTTGCATTAATCTCATTATTGTTTTCTANCTTGGAGAATATCTGCCTCTTCTAACATAGATAATATCTAGNATACTGCATGCAGATTGATTGTNAGGTCTTGTAATTTACATNACCAGTAGACAATCTCGCTGGTGGTACAAAGATTTTCCTTTATGATGCATGTCTCATCGAGTACTTAGTCGACGTAATGTTAAAAAGTTAAATTAACCTGTCCATTAAAGTTCAAATTATCTAGGTTCATCAATTTGAATAACTCAAACCAAACTTGGAAAAGGACACATTATTCGAAGAGTATCGATAGTACTACGAATGGCAGGGAGGTAACAATTATCGGATGGATCTCTTCGATACGTGAACATAGTAACATAAAATTTATTACAGTAAACGATAGGTTTGGTAGTATTCAAGTTATTTTGAAGAAAGGCGAATATCCTGCATTTCGTGAATCTGAAATTTCAAAAATTAGAGATCATACTGCAATTGCAATAAAAGGTAAAGTTAGAACTGAACCTAAAGCTCCCAATGGAATTGAATTGATTCCAAATGATTTTAGAATTCTATCTCTAGCCAATAAGAATTCGCCTATCGTTATTCAAAGTAGGAAAGGAGTTGGTATTGATACTAGATTGGACTTGAGGGCAGTCGATCTACGGAGACCCTACCTTCAGTCGATTTTTAACATTAGATATTCTATATTAAACTCGTGTAGGGAATTTCTACGACAAGAAGGATTTATTGAAGTTAACACGCCTAAAATAATTGCAACGGCGACCGAAGGTGGAGCTACACTTTTTCCTATTTTTTATTATGATAGAGAAGCATTCTTGACTCAAAGCCCTCAGCTTTACAAGGAGCAGCTTACCATGGCATTTGAAAATGTATTTGAAATAGGCCCAATTTTTAGAGCAGAACCATCACGAACAAACAGACATTTATCGGAAGCAACATCAATTGACGTAGAAAAAGCATATGTTGATTATAACGATGTAAGCGAAATTTTAGAAAGAATGATCCTTTTTTTGTGGAACGAGATAAAAGACAAAAATAAATCACATCTTGAATATTTGAAAATACAATTATCCGACTTATCATTTCCATTTAAGAGATATACATATTCGGATTTAATAGAAAAGTTGCAGAGATCCGGTCAATCTATCGAATGGGGTGATGACATTTCACAACAAAAATTATCCAAGTTGAACGATGAAGATATGAAACTTTTTTACTTTATTACTGACTGGCCGACTTCAATAAAACCGTTTTATGTAAAACCAAAGCCAACGGGAACAGAGTGTGAATCTTTCGATTTGATGTACGGTGATCTGGAGCTGTCTTCTGGAAGCACAAGAATCCATGATAAGGATGAATTGATAGAAAGAATGAAAAAACAAGGACTAAACATTGACGCATTTGATTTCCATTTGAAAGTTTTTGATTACGGCATGCCTCCTCACGCAGGTTTCGGGCTTGGCCTTGAACGGTTAATGATGAGTGTGTGTGGAGTTGATAATATCAGAGACGCTGTATTGTTTCCTAGGGATATTGACAGGTTGTCACCTTAACAAATAATATATCTGTGAAAAGATGACAATATCATGATTTCAATCGAAGAATTAAAGTATCTCGCAGAAATATCCAAAATCAATCTAACTAACGATGAAATTAATAAGTTTCCTCCACAGCTGAACAAGACAATTGAATACATTGATATTCTTGAAGAGCTAGCATCCGATGAATCGATTAACTTGGATTTGCATGAGATTAATTTCGATGAGCTGAGAGATGATGTTGTCAAAAAGAGTGATGGGCAACCAATAATCAAGAATTTAACGGAGGAAGGATTCTTGAGGGGACCTAAGATGAAATAAAATGGCCGATCTTCATGACTTGCTGGCATATGAAGTTGTCGGAGGAATAAAGGGCCAACAATTTACTGCTGAGCAGTACGTAGGTTCTATAATTAAAAGGATAGAAGAAGTAGATTCAAAGTTACGCTCGTTTATTACTGTGGATTCTGAAGGAGCTTTATCTTCAGCTAAAATCATAGATAGAAAAATTAAAGAAAAGGAAGATATAGGATCATTGGCTGGAGTAACGATCGGAATAAAGGATAATATTTCTACAAAAGGTATCAGAACTACGTGCGCATCAAAAATACTAGAAGGTTACGTGCCATCATATGATGCGACAGTCATACGGAAGCTCAAGGAAAATGGTGCAATAATTTTGGGAAAATTGAACTTGGATGAATTTGGTATGGGTTCAACAACAGAATACAGTTCATTCCACTCAACTCATAATCCGTGGAATCTAGATTATGTTCCTGGCGGCTCATCGGGAGGAAGTGGTGCTGCGGTGGCGGCAGGAGAGTGTACCGTTTCTCTAGGATCAGATACGGGAGGTTCTATAAGATGCCCCGCAAGTTTCTGTTCTGTCGTCGGACTTAAACCTACTTATGGTAGGGTGAGCAGGTATGGTCTAATTTCCTATGCAAATAGTCTGGAACAAATTGGTCCCATTTGTAGGTCGGTCAAAGATGTATTCATGATAATGAACATTATCTCTGGAAAAGATATAATGGATAATACGAGCATACAATCGACTCCAATTGCAATTCAAAGCAAATTAGGTAAATTAAACATCGCGATAATAAAAGAATTGATTAATGGAAGTGACCATCACGTTACTAGAACAGTTTATTCTGCTACTGAAAAATTCAAAGATATAGGATATTCATGTGAAGAAGTATCATTAAAGAATTTGGATTATGCGTTGCCGTCATATTATACCCTTGCTAGTGCCGAGGCTAGCAGTAATCTTGCACGATATGACAACATTCGATATGGCTTTGATTTCCCAATTGAGGAATACAAATGGGATACTTATTTTAGTAATGTTAGAAAAAACTTTGGTCAGGAAGTAAAAAGGAGAATATTGATAGGATCATACGTTCTGTCTTCTGGATATTATAGTAAATATTATCTCAAGGCCAGGATGTTGCGGTCGCTCTTAAAATTGGAATTACTAAAGCTATTCAACAAGTATGATTTATTGATTGGTCCAACAATGCCGATACTTCCATTTAAGATTGGAGANAAAATAGATGANCCATTTAAGATGTANCTTGTTGATGTAAACACTGTATTAGCCAACCTTGCAGGCATTCCTGCGATATCTATACCAGTTGGATTTAGTAACGGTCTTCCTATAGGATTACAAATAATGGCAGCTCCATTTCAAGAACAGAAGCTTATTGATGCATCATTAGCCCTTGAAGACGCTATTGATATTCAGAGGAGACCAAATTCGATATGAACTTGGTAATGATCGGGTTAGAAATTCACGCTCAGATAACCGCGCTCAAGAGTAAACTCTTTTGTTCTTGTTATGGAAACTATCGTAATTTAAGACCAAATACTAATATTTGCGAAATATGTAGCGGACTCCCAGGTACTTTACCAATTATTAATAAAAAGGCCATAGAGTATGCTACAATGACATCTGTTGCTTTGGGATGTAAAGTTCCTGACAAAATTATGTTTTATCGTAAGAATTATTTTTACCCTGACCTACCAAAAAATTTCCAGATAACCCAGTATAATGTGTATGGCTTCTCAAGTATCGGAGCAGACGGTTTATTCGAACTAGATGATTCAAAGAAAATCAGAATTACAAGAGTTCAACTGGAGGAAGATCCTGGAAGAATTGNTTATTCTGAGGAAGGNATGAACGTTAGAAATTCTGCACTTGTCGATTATAANAGGGCTGGAGCTGCTTTGATTGAAATAGTCACTGAGCCTGACTTTAACGATCCAAAGGAGGTTAGACTATTTTTAAATAAGTTAACCTTGACGCTTGAGCACATTGGTGTGTGTGATACATTATTGGAAGGAGCAGTTAGGTGTGATGTAAACGTGTCCATGAAAGGCGGTAACAAGGTGGAGATTAAGAATATCAATTCATTCAAGGAAGTTGAGAAAGCCATCAATTATGAAGTTACTAGACAGACTAGTATGTATAATCGTAATCTCAAAATTGAATACGAAACCCGACATTGGGATGATAGAAAAAAAATTACTTTTAAGGCAAGAAGTAAGGAAGAAGAACACGATTATCGATATTTCCCCGAACCCGATATTCCTGTTATTCTATTAGGTAATAACTTTGTTTCTACTCTAAAAGGTTACATGCCAGAACTACCAAACGAAAGGTTCAATCGCTATGTATCAATATATAAACTCACGGAACATACGTCTAACATTCTTATAAACGACAAGAAATTAGCAGATTTCTTTGAGTCTTGCGTGAAGATCTATTTCTCCCCGGTAGAGATCGCCAACGTTCTGATTACCGATCTTAAAAGTTTCATAGATAACGATAGCGGGAGTACGGACTATTTGAGTAATATGAAGGTGAAACCGGAGCATATTGCTGAATTGGTGAAACTCATTGAAGGCAACAAGATTAGTAGGATAACGGCAAAAGATATTTTAATCAAAGTAGCTGAAAGTGGAGTATCACCATCTGAAGTACTGAATAGTACAGATTCTTTCAAGATAGTTGATGAAAAAAGGCTTAAGGATGCTATTGATACAGTTTTTGAAAACGAAACATCCGCAGTCAATGACGCGAGAAACAATCCTGAAGCAATAAATTATTTACTTGGCAAAGTGATGAAATTCACAAAAGGACGCGCAGATCCCAAGATAGCAGCAAGTCTAATAAATATTAAACTAAGGAAATCCGAAAACTAAGTTTCTAATACGAATGGAACAAAAATTTGTGACTACTGCAGATTGCAATAGTTAATTGATAATATTATTTCTTTGACATTTGTTCTAATTGATTTAAAACCATGGGGAGAAATGCTCCAATGTCACTAACAACTCCTATTGCCTGTGTTGTCCCTCTATCCAGCAGTTTTGTGACTACAGCTTGGCTAATATCTACTGCAACAACTTTTACTCGTGCAGGTATCATATTTCCTACAGCAATTGAATGTAACATAGTAGACAACATAAGTACCATCTTGGTATCTGTCAATATTTCTCTGTATCTATCTTGCGCCTCTATGACATCAGTAATCACTCCTGGAATTGGACCATCATCTCTAATTGATCCACAGAGCGCGTATTGTACATTATTCTTAATACACTCATACATGATTCCTGATTTTAGAACATTCTTCTTTACCATTTGTTCTATAGATCCAGCTCTAAAAACTTCATTTATGGCTTGCATGTGATTTCTGTGACCACGAATTGCCAAGGTTCCATTTTTTACATTCATCCCCAATGATGTGCCAAATAGCGAATTTTCTATATCATGTACAGCTAATGCATTGCCAGTGAGTAATCCGTCAATATAGCCCATCCTTATCATCTTGGCCAAAAATTCTGCGGCACCGGAATGGACAAGTACTGGTCCTGCCGTGACTACTATTTTTCCACCAGTACTTTTGGTATAATAAATATCTCTTGCAATCTTTCTTGCAATTTGTAGAGTTGGTCTTTCGCTTGAACTCGAACTACTCATAAATTGAAAAATGTCTACACCTTCCCTTGGTCGCTCTTCAGGTAATATCCTAACTCCTTTTTCACCCGTTACAATACTATCTCCTTTACGAATATCACGAATTTTTCTACATTCGGCATTCTTGTTTCTGATATCAACTACAATACACTTATCCATCATCATATTACGAACATCAATCCATTCATTGTTGAGAAAAATTTGTGTTGCATTATTAGTGGTACTGTAGAAATCAATTGGCATTTCCATATCATTGGGGGCAGCCTTTAGGATGACTCCATCAATCTCCGTAGGTTGTGCCCCTTCGATATAGATTGATGCTAATAATTGGTCAAGATGTTTTTTGTCATTTCCTGATATCAATAATCTTGCATAACTTAATTCGTCCTTCTTTTTCCCTACATGGAATTCAAGAACATTAAAATCGCCCTTTAGGTCCATAATTTTGTCGAAGATTCTTGTCAAGATCATTGAATCGATCAGGTGACCCTTAATCTCAATAGACTGTTCGTATTTTCTTTTCAAGGATTATCACTAATTAATGTGTGCACTGTTAAATTGGAAGTATTAATTTTCCGCTATACTCCGGAATATTTTCATTTTTAATAATATTATTAATAATTTCGTCTTTTTTAACTTCAATAAACCATTGCGCTACAGATTTTGCGATACCATTTTTATCGCATATTGCAATTAAGTATCCATTTTGATCCTTTATAGAAGCGAAATAATTCTCTTCCCCAACCGGTTCCCAGTTGTTATTGTTATTATCCTTCAATGCTAAAGCCGGCATGGCAATATTTCCAGTATATTTGTTCAAAATATCTTGAGCTACTCTCACTCGTTTCTCGCCCATTTTAAGAGCCGTAAAATACTGCATTTGTTGAGTATATACCCTGCTTTCATATTTGTGTTTAGCTAGATTTTATATGAGCAGCGCAATCCCTTGGATAAAACAAGTCTGGAGCCGAATACTGTTTATTTTACGTATCTCAACTGTGTATACCATTTTAATGGCCAAAATTGATTCCTCGGCGATACTAAGGCGGCACCATTAATCCTATCAGCAGTAAGTCCTGACGTATCAACTGGTGGGCCAAAAATGTAAGAAATGTCGAATAGTTTGACCCACCTCCTTCCGTAGAGTTATCTTTTGAATTCGGTGATATGATTTCATCTGTAACTTAAAAAGATTTAGGGATCTATTTAAGCAAAACTTTAAAACTGGATTACCAAGCAAGAGAATGGCTCTAGTGTGCAATCATGTGATCATTCATTTATTTTTGACCCACTCACTGAATTATGAATAAAAAGGTGTTAGGTTAGTGATTTGAAGTTGAAGACGGATACGCAAATCACAATAATCCTCCTAACAGGACTTTCACCTACATGATTAGGTCACTTCATCAATATTTCATACGTAAATTTTAATTTTCGTTATGAAACACAGGTCGGATGCCTAACAGCGATGATCATTTGCAAAGTAACATTGTCACTAACCATAAATTTTACGAAAATTAGTTCTTATTCATTTTATTTCGAATTATCATTTACCTTTTGCAATATTTCAAACACTATGTCAGGCTCACTCTTTGCAATATAATCATTAGCAGATTTTAAGAACACTTGTAGTGATTGTTTGGAATATCCATCGAATTCATATTCTTTTGCTTGAACGGCCATTTCGACCTTGTCCATATTATGAACAAACTTGGCACTATCAGTTGAATTATCCACGTATTCATTCCAAATATTGAGATATTTTTCACGGAGAGGACCGGGTAATTTGGAAAGGATTATTTTCATCGCCTTGCCTTCTACGAACGCTTTTTTCTCAGGTGATATGCTATCAGGCATTTTGTCACCCACAAGAGATTCAGCTAGATCATGAAGATTAGCCATTTTCATTATGTGCTCCGTCTCTAAATTTAGTATATCCGCCAGAACCATGGAGATCGTACACATAGAGTAGGAATGATCCGCAACCGATTCAGGCAAATCGATCTTTGATTTGTGTATCCAACCTTCCCTCTTTATTTTTTTAAGATTGCAAACAATGCGGAAAAAAGATACAATATTGGATATCTGTTTTTTTTCTAAATTCATTCATCTGTCCTTGTATATTTAATTCATATTAATGTGATGAAATTTCCAAATTCTAAGCAGTTGAATGCAGGATGTCTTGAGCAATTGAAGTATATTTAGGGACAATAATGAAGTTAGATAACGTATGATCAAGAAAATATAGCAAGAAACTGCTTACTAAAGCCATGATTATTGTAATCAAAATCAACAACAATACATTTCGTGTCTGCCGCAATGTTATACTGTTGCAAACTCTGTTTGTTTTTATTATTTAAATCTAATTGAGTTCTAATTCAACTTCCACGGAATGTCATTTCGTTTTTGTCGTTTATTGGTCACTCTTGCAAGAACAAAGAATAGATCTGACAATCTATTTAGATATGTGATGACTTGCTGACTTATTTTCTGTTCTTTTGCAAGTGCGACTGCAGATGTTTCAGCGCGTCTTACGACAGTTCTGCAAATATGTAATAAAGATGATTCAATAGTTCCTCCCGGAAGTATGAAATATGTTATTGGTGAGAGCTCGTTTTCGAAATTATCAATATATTTTTCGATATTAGAGATCATCTCTTCTTTAACTAGTAATTTGTTCTCTTTCAAACTGCTGGGATTTGCCAATTCTGCCCCCAGGACGAATAAATCATGTTGAATGCTAACTAGTATTTCTTTTATGTCAGTAAAAATTGAATTACTTTCAATATTGGAAATCAAGTATCCTATATGAGAATTTGCTTCATCCACTTCTCCATATGCAATTATTCTCAAGTTCGATTTCGAAACGCGCGAACCATCTATTAAGCCAGTTTCTCCTTTGTCGCCAGTTTTAGTATAAATTTTCACGATAGAGATAACATACCAACAACCATAAATTACTTTTACGATAGTCTTATGAAGATAATAGTTATGATCTTAATACCCAATTGAGAGGATAAGGTGGATTGCCATATCCAATAAAAAGGCCATGGGGCAGTCGAATTTAGTAAGAGTGGACCTCTATCTTGTGTTCTTTTAGGTATTTCTTTTTCTTAAATCGTTCGTTACACTTTTCACACTTGAAAGGCTTTTCAAATTCAATAAGGAATCTTTTCCTTCTCTCTTCAGGTGTTTCCACGACCACTTTTAAATCTGTATTATCCATTATAACTAGAATAAAAAACTTGTTATAGTTTATTTACTTTAAGGAAGATAGTACTAGACTTTTGGACAAATGTCACTCTACATAGCTAAATGCTTCTCAAGACAAGATTATATATAATTTGTACAAAAGGTTAGCTGTGCCGTCGTAGCTCAGCCTGGGAGAGCACTCGACCTATTTGGGGTGAAGCTGAAGACCGAGCTGTCGTGAGCTCAAATCTCACCGACGGCATAATAGATTTATCAAGACTTTTTCAAAATCATCTTAGAGCTTGGAAGAATCTCTAGCTTATCAACAGTTAGGGAAAATTGCAGAAGAATATCTAGAGTAAAAATATGCAGGACACTTATTTATCAAATCTTGATTTATTTTCAGAAATTGCTCATTACTGAACATCCTCTTGTCCCAAGATCTGTTAGTCTTAGTAGTTTGATCTTTTTTAGGGTAACTTTTTTCGTTACAATAACAGCTGGTAATATCGTTAGAATTTAATATGACAGATAAGATTGAAACCATCTTGATTTCTTTGGCTTTGCTTAAACTTAAAAGTCGCTAGAGCCACCAGCACTGAATTTGCTGCCCTTTATACTAACAATGCCCACTTGGTCATTTATCCACTTTAAGAACTCTAGATCAAGAGGATGACTTACTATCATCTTTGTACCTCGCAGATAAAAGGCAGGAGCCATCCCAGTCTTCGTGATGACATTATTACGAATTGCTTCTGTGTCAAGTCCTTCTTTCAAAATAGTCTCTAGGGTGTAGATATTTTTCCCGCTTGCACTACTCCTATCAAATATTAAAGAAACAACCAAGAGTGGATCTACTTTGGAAAATACCCTTTTTAACATATTATCGAGATCATTGAACTTGTTTACCACATCTTCTACTTCGCCCAAGACTAAAGCTTTCGATGAATCTCCTTTATAAAAATAGCTGAATTTAACAGAACATGGAAAAGCGTCTGCTCCCAGAGATTGATTTCTATAGGAATGTTCTGAGTACGACTTGGGTAGAATCGATACGGAAAAATTATTGATGTTAGCGACAAAATCATTATTATGTATGTGAATGTAAGACAAATAGGTATGACGAATCCTTTAGTAATTGCATTCAAGCGAATCTTTTGTAATCATGATAGTACTTTTTCGTATAGAAAGTACAATGATTTTGATTTCTTTGAATATGATAAATGTATGAACTGTGAAAAAGTAGTGAGATATCTTAGGGGTTTTGACGAAAGCATTAGAGGGTGATAACATTTAGCATTAATCTTCCAATTTTGATTATTCTTTGGTGGATAGGTGCCGTAATCGCGGGTATATCACTCTTGATTCCACAATACAACTACTATCTTATTGTGAGCTCTCTGGGATGGATAACGATGGCAATAACATCAGGCCTAATTATATATGCAATAAAAAGAAATAATAAAGAAAGTCAGAAAAATATGCCGTCGAAAATTAGTTGATTTCTTTGCCGCCTTGTTCTTCAATTACTACAAGAGTAACAGTAGATGTTATACCGGGAATCTTTCTTATTCTGCTAGTTATTGTATGATTCATTGTTTCAGTATTGTCTGACTTTACTTTTACGAAAATATCATGAACACCATATGTTCCACGTACTTCTCTTACATCCGGTAGCTTTGCAATTTCGGTGATTATTCTTTCTTCCGAACCAAGGGTGCAATTCACAAGTATGTATGCAGTAGACAATGATGTTTCTAGAAATTTAGTATATTTTAGTCTTTTCTATGAACTCGATTTTTGCGATAAAATATGAGATTCAATATTTTAGTGTATAAAGTTTGTAGAGTTCACCGGTTCGCTTGCTTACATAATTCCATTCTCTTGCACTGTAGTTAACTCTAACAAATTTTTGTCTCAATTCAGGATGTAACCTTACATATACATCATCGCCTATTGTGATATTATTCGACTTTGTTAAAGATGTCATTTTTGATGAGACACTCATACAATATCCCAGAATATCTAGTGGAGAAGTTTCATCATGACCATACTGAACAATAATATTTTCGCCCTCATCAATTCCAATTTTTGCACTTAAGTCTGGATAATCATACTGATTCAATATAGGATTTAATCCATTTTTAATAATAGTTAACATGGACATTCCACATCTAACAGCTCTATCACATACTACAAACTTGTTAGATAAAGAAGGAAAGAATGCAATTACTGCGTCTCCCACATATTTCAAAACAAAACCTCCGTACCTATACACGGCTGATGACATTTCATAAGTGAAGGCGCGTATTATTGTGACTAATTTGTCAACTGGAATGGTCATAGAGAGATTTGTTGAGCCTACTAAATCTACATACAAAATAACAAGTGGAATCTTGGAGTTGACATGATTTTTCAGAAAATTCTGTCCGGAATCCAAATTTGAATCATACTGGTATCTCCTCTTAAGCGCCTTCCATATCCTATCCTGTGTTTGCTTTATTTGAGTGTCAGTATCGTATATTGCATCTGATTCCACACTCGATTTCTTCTCGCCTGTAATCATTGAGATAAAAGGAGATGTGCTTTTAGTGAGATTTTGAGACTTGGTTTTATCCACTTCCTTATTGGCAGCTGTCATAAACTATGGTCCTCCCAATCCTTTTGATAGTTATCAACCAATAATAAGATACTGTGATGGTTATACATACCAATTAATATATAAAATCAAACCATAGAAACCCTATATGGTTTTTACTCTTGCTCATTAAATATTGCTCTAGTAATTCATAATATTTATAGCGATTAGGGAACAAATAATCTAATTTTACGTCTTTATATGTCGTTTTCCACGGCTCTTTGCATTGTTTTCACTAACGGTGTGTCCCGCACACCAGAAGAAGTCAAAACTGTTATGACAATTCTCACATCTAATTTGGTCTTTCATATTGTGATCCTGCTGACCTTCATTATCATTACAGGGTTGGTAAACAAGTTCTTTGTATTTTGCAGTTGATGTGGTTGCGACGTTCGAGTAGTTGCACTGAGGACAAGATATGTGAAATTCTAGCACATCGCTCAATATTTTGACCTCTTATCTTCCGTCGCCCGGACTATACAGACATAATACCTAAACAAACTTTGCATCCCGGACACGAGCATACAGCGTAGTGAAACTGGTTTCCGTTATCTTCTTGTCCAATGTGGAAATCCATATGTGGATTGGAAATTTCTTTTTTACATTCTGGACATATGACCATAATCTATACTCTACTGCTTTCCCTTAAAATATCTAACTCATATAAATATGAGGTTTAGAATTTCTAACCGATGAGTAGCCCTTTCTGCTAGGACTACGATTTTCACATTTCTCAATTGTGATGTAATTGCTAATTGATAAACTTGAAATTCATTTCTAACCCTCTGGCAATACTGATTAATGGTCGCAGGCTTTTTCAATAAACGAACCTATTGTAATAGTCGTTTTTATCGATCCTAATCGCCTTAATGTTACTTATTTTAGACTTTACACAATTAAATTCTCTGAATAATAGGATAAGTGCAGAATTCATAAACTGAGATCACTAAGTATGCAACTATTCGATATTCAATAAGGGTTAGATTTTCTAATTGCCTCATAGAGAATTTTGAGTTTTTCAATACATCTGTGACTTTGATTAATTTATTCTAAAGAAAGACTAATTAGGACCAAAGTATGTCTTGAGTAAGGATATCTATTTTTTGAGAATACCCAATAAAGATAATGATGGCTTTGGCAAAGTATTAAATGCTCTCTTTGTTCATATCGAAGATGCTTATTTGCGTAGCATGAAACCAATTCTGACTACAACAGAGATTAATGTGATGCTTCAGGATGGTTCTGTTACAAAGTCTTCTACTTTTGACCCACAATCCATAATTCAGTTTTACCGTTCCTTTCTTAAAGATCTACAAAACTGGAAGGTTGGCGATATTCAAGAAACATCAGGCGAACTAAATCGCATTTTTTGTCAGATTTCAGCCGATCTTGACAATTATATTATCAAAGGATTTTTTGGGATACAATTCAATATTTTACCATACTATAAACCAGATAAACAAGTTATACAGATACAAAAAGAACTGCTTGATCTTTCGACAGAGAATTCGACATTATTAGAATCAGTAGCAAATATTGGTAACCAGACGATAAAACAAGAATTAAAGAACATGTCACTTGATGATTTAGAATTTGGAGATTTATTTGAAAGGTTACTTGAAAATCAAGAATTAGTTGGGAATCTAGAAAAAAAAATCAAGAACATTGAAAGAAAGTATCCACAGCTGGAAGGAGCTGAGAAAAAAAGAAATTCATTGTTTTACGAATTGAATAACTTGATCATAAAGGCTTACCAGGTCTCTCCTATCTTGATTGATTATAACAGGCTTATGCAGGGTGAAGAAGGTATCATAGTATACTTTGATATTGAACCAAAGGCTGATCCGAAAGGAAAAAACTCCAGCAAAGTGGTAAATCTTGCAAGGATAAAAGCTCCCGCAATGAAAGAAATTTCTGACCTTTTCAAAGAAATTAGCTCATTATTGAGTAAAAAGCGCATATAACCATAACAGCTCCTATTATAGCAATAAAAACAAAATTCATAATATTGGACAAATAAGGTTATTTGGTTGAACGATCCTAGCAAGATGTACGTTAAAAACAAGATTCCGTCAGTAGAGGACATTTTTAGAGCACAAAAATTAATGGACAAAGCAGCAGTGAGAAAGACGCCATTATCAAAATCAAATACATTTTCAACAATCGCACGAACAAATATTTTTCTAAAATTTGAATCATTTCAGCGAACGGGCTCCTTCAAGGTTAGGGGAGCATATGCAAAAATCAATTCCCTGACAGACGAGCAGTACAATTCAGGAATTATTGCCGCTTCAGCGGGCAATCATGCCCAAGGTGTTGCCTATGCTGCTCAGAGAAGAAATATCAAATGTAAGATTGTAATGCCAAAAAATGCTTCTCCTGCAAAGGTTGCTGCCACTCGTTCTTATGGCGCAAATGTGATTCTTTCGGGAGACACATATGACGAATCATGGAAAACAGCTGATTCTTTGTCAAGGGAGTATGGATATTCAATTATTCATGCATTCGATGATCCAATAGTCATATCAGGTCAAGGTACCATTGGTCTTGAACTTATGGAAGACTTGAAGGATATTGACAAGATCTATTTACCAGTTGGCGGGGGTGGTCTTGCATCAGGGGTATCTTTAGCGATAAAGGCTAGAAGACCTAATGTCAAGATTATTGGGGTTGAGTCCAAGCAGTTTCCAGCTATGAAAAAATCAATTGACCATGGAAGTCTATGTGATATTAAAGGTGGATTTTCTATCGCTGATGGTATTTCTGTCAAATCTCCTGGAGAGCTTACTTTTGAAATATGTTCAAAATATTTGGACGACATCGTTACTATAGATGACGTTGCTATTGTAGAGACTATGTTTATGCTTATGGAAAGGGAAAAAGTTGTAGTTGAACCCGCTGGCGCAGCGAGTCTGGCATATATCCTTTCGAATAGTAAAGTAAGAAAAAATCAAAATATCATTTCCATCCTTTCTGGAGGTAATATTGACATGTATCTTTTAGGGCAAATAGTATCAAAGGGATTAATGCAGATGGGAAGATTGGTTAAAATCTTTATTCAATTACCCGACAAACCAGGAGCTCTAAAAAATGTCGTGGATAAAATAGCCGAACTCAGTGTTAATATAGTTCAAGTTGAACATGATCGCCTAAGTTCCAACGTTGCAGCCGGCTCTGCTGGAGTTTATCTTAGCTTGGAGTTAGAAAATGAAAAACATTCAAGGAAACTTTTAGATTTTCTGAAGCAGGAAAAAATGGTTTTTAAGATTGTACCTTAGCTGCAGTAGCAATATTCTCTGAAACCGGCTTTATCTGCCGTAGAACCGCCAATCTTGACCAGAACAAATTCATTCTTAGCCCTAGCATAAGAGTCATTCAAATTTCGCTGATTTTCACGCAAAATTTGATACTCATCCATAGATAATTTCTTGCGTAAACCAATTTCGTTTTCGAGATTCATGTCCTTTACTATTTCCTTATAACCTGCTTGAATAACTCCGCTAAATACCATAGCACTGCTGCCACTTCCATATGATGCAAATCCTATTCTATAACCTTCGATATCGTGATTTTTCTTGTACTCATATTCTAGTAAACTTCTTAATCCCATATACATAGACGCCGTATACAAGTTACCTATACTGTTAGAAGCTTCAAGCGAGCTTGACATTTTTTTCTCGTATACTTCGTTGTAAAAGGAAGTTTGCATGAATGCTTTTCTAAATTGCTCATCAGCCTTCATGAACTCTTTATCTGCTAAAATGGATTCTATAGTTCCTCGACTATCATTTAATATCGGTTCATGAAATCCTATCTCTTTAATAACATGCTGCCATCGCGGAAGTGTTCTCCATTCGTGTCTCAGTAAATATGCAAGTGCCTTTTCTCCCATTCTTCTATATGGTAAATGCACTGTAAACAAATCAATGTAATCGGTTATGGATTCGCCATCCTTAAGATGAATCAATCCTGTTCTCATTGCCTTTTCCTTATAACTATCAAAGGCCTTTCTAACCTGTATTAAATATAGTAAATTGGAGTATAGTCCATTTACAAGTGGAGTTTCCTTCCCAAACGGTCTATAGAAATCATACTCATTCTTGATTATGGTTGAAGTGACTTTTGGATCTAGCGCAAGCATTCTAGGTTGCTCCTTTATTAAAAGCGCTACTGCTCCTGCTCCTTGTGTATATTCTCCAGCCGACCCTACGTCGTATTTGGCTATGTCACTCACAACAACAATGGCGGCTTTGTCATTGTTCTCGTCTGCTCTAATCCAATTGGTATTGTCGTAAATTGCGTAAGATCCGCTGACGCATGCAAATTTACATTCTATTCCTCCGGCATGCTCAAATGAGCCATCTCCGTATACCTGTTCCAGCATACCTACAACAAATGAGTTTAATGCCTTTGATTCGTCAAGACTTGATTCTGTTGCTACATACAACCTGCCAATATCGTTAGGATGTAAGTTATTCTTCTTCATCAGCTCAAGACATGCGTTAGATGCCATACATGCTGAATCCTGATTTGTATCTACCAGCGCCATTTTTTTTATGCCAATGCCATGTTCTAATTTTTGGGGATCAATTCCTCTTGCCTGAGCAAAATCTTTGTAGTCGATATACAATTTTGGAACGTATATAGCAAGGTCGTCAATGCCAGCTGGCATGTTAACACTTTTTCTCACTCTGGACATTTAAAGGTACTTGTTGATATTTGCCTCTGATTAAAAGAAAATCGTTAAAAAATTGACATGTTTTTAAGAAAAATACATATTTATGTCAGACTATTAATACGATTGTTCCTAGTACTGATGACTTTTTCAATATACTAAAAAGACAACTTGATACAAATCAGCAGAGATTCCAGAAAATAATTCTAATCCTGTGTCCAGGGAATACATTTTTACTCACTGACTATTGNATNACCTAATGGACGCGTATGGTTTCGTAGAAATTATTACGTTCATGCGCAAGGAAACCAATCTGCTTAATTGCTGAAACTATCTTATCTGAAGTTAATTCTGTGGATCTAGCGCCGGTCGCACTTACTACTTCCTCACCGATTAAAGTGCCTCCAAAGTCATCAGCGCCATAGGTTAATGCAAGTTGAGCCATTCCAACACCATTTGTAAGCCATGAAGATTGGAGATGATCGATAAGTCCTGAAAAGATTATTCTCGAAATTGCGATCGTTTTTAGTAATTCTAACCCTCCGGAGGAATATTTTATCATCCCATCCGCTTGCATCTTCGTGTTATTTGGTTCAAAGCTCCATGGAATAAATGACATAAATCCACGAGTCTTTTCTTGCAAATCAGCGATCTTTATCAAATGTCTTGCGCGTTGTTCAATATCCTCACCTGTACCGTACATCATTGTAGCCGAAGATTTTATACCCAAATCGTGGGCTTGTTTCATTATATTTAACCACTCATTACTTTTTATTTTCATTGGGCTTATTTTCGACTTTACATCATCATCCAAAATTTCGGCACCAGCACCTGGTAATGAGTCCAAACCCGCTTTTTGCAATCTAGACAGTACTTCTTTAGTGCTGCTCCTTTCGACCTTGGAAATGGTATCAATTTCAGAAGCTGAAAGTCCATGAATGGCGACATCAGGGCACTTTTCCTTAACTGTTCTGAACGCTTCTTCATAATACTCAATCTTGAGATCTGGGTTATGACCTCCTTGCATCAAAACCTGACTTATTCCGAAATGATGTCTTGCCGTAACAACTCTTTTTACCACATCTTCTACAGATAAAGTATATCCTTCTGAATCACCTGGCGCTCTGTAAAACGCACAAAATTTGCAATAAGTTATGCATACATTAGTATAATTTAGAATAATGTTATTAACAAATGTTGCAACTTTACCAAATAATTTTTCTCTTAATATATTTCCAATAATGCCCAGGGCGTAGGTATTGTCTGATTTTAACAAACGGATGCAGTCATTCAAATCCAATCTATTTCCGTGCAGCACTTGATCTAGAATATCACTAACATCAGATTTCTGGATCAATCCCTGTGTAAATAAGCTCATGAGCTATATCTTTCATGACGATTGTCAAGGATATTTATTCTTTACAAACATTGTCAAAAAGCGAAGATTTTATAGTCGATGTAGACACCATCTAAACAATTTGTTACAGAGTATTTCAGGCAGTTCAAATGCTTTAGAAAAGGTCATCCATGGAGAAGAATTATCATTCAACGATGGCTTGGAACTACTCAATAACGAAAATTTCTTCGTCTTGGGCGCCGCTGCAAATCTGGTAAAAAAAAAACTAACTGGTAACGTAATAACATTTGTTGCCTCATATTATCTGAATTATACTAATGTATGTGCGGCAAGTTGCCCGCTTTGTGCGTTTTATAGAAAAGGAGACGAACCAGATTCGTATACACTGACAATAGAACAGATACTAGCAAGAGCAAGAATAGCAATAAACGATATGAAGGCCACAGAGCTTCACATAGTCGGTGGGTTCCATCCAAAATTGGGACTTGATTATTATGAAAGAATGATAAGGGAAATTAAGAAAGAATTTCCATCAATAACAGTAAAAGCGCTTACCCCCGCGGAAATTCATTTCATTTCTCATATAACCAAGAATTCTGTAAAAGAAGTACTTTCTAGATTAAAGGCAGCTGGATTGGATGCTCTACCTGGTGGAGGAGCAGAAATATTCAGTAAAGAGATAAGAGACACAATCGTACGGGGCAAGTGTTCTGGCGATGAATGGCTCAAGACAGCTGAAATCGCACATGAAATGGGAATAAGATCAAATTGTACTATGCTCTTTGGTCATGTCGAGGAACCCAAGCACATTGTTGATCATCTAATTAAGGTTCGACAATTACAAAGAAAAACGGGAGGTTTTATCACTTTTATCCCATTGAAGTTTAGCCTTGATAACACAGAACTTGAGCAAAAGGGATTAATTGACAAGGAAAGTTCATCACTATATGACTTGAAAGTAATTGCTCTATCAAGGCTCATGCTGGCTACTGCTATGAAAAATATTTCTGTATATTGGGTTGCACTTGGAAAAAAATTAGCTCAGGTCGCACTATCCTATGGAGGGAACGATCTAGTTGGTACCGCATATTCAGAAGAGATCTTCAAGGCCGCAGGCAAATCCACTGGAACATCGATTCAAGAATTAGCATCTTTGATTAAAGATGCGAAATATGTTCCCTTACAAAGAGATACGTTTTTCAATATTCTATAGAATATGCATTTGACTAAAAGTCATCATCAGTATTTTTGGATTTTCTGACTGTTACTATCTACCAAGAGAATTTCATCATATGAAATAATATTATTACTCTTGGCTTTTTGAAGCAGTGTTAGTATAGAATTCTTACCCTCCTCTCCCATGCTGATAGTAAGATCGTTTACGTACATCTTGACAAACTTTTCAATTAGTGATTTAGAATTACCCCTTCCAAATCGCATAGCATAATCCAATGCCTCATCCAAATGTTCAAGTCCATATTTTATTGAACTCCTGAATAATTCGTCAAAAGCAATTATTTCTTTAGTTGTTAGATTACGATTACTAATAACATTGATTCCGAGAGGAACTGGCATGCCATTAGTTAGGTGATGCCACCATTGCCCGAGGTCCAGTATTCTGTGGAATTCATTTCCAAATGAAATTTGTGCTTCATGAATAACTAGGCCTGCATCTATTACCCCCGACAAAACGTACTTTGGAATTTCACTAAAAATCATTTCCACTCCATCAAATCTTCCAATAGCTAAATTAAGTAGTAGATTTGCCGATGTCATTTTCCCTGGAATCCCAATCTTGCACTTAGGCAGATCGCTCAATTCGATATTTTTTTTAGAAATTACCACAGGACCATAATTGATCCCGAAACTTCCGCCGCTACTTAGAATCACATAGTTTTTAATAAATGCATATGCGTGAGCCGAAATGGCCGTAATATCCAATNCATGATCAATCGCACGCTTGTTTAANTTTTCAATGTCTTCAATGACATGTTCTATTTGAAAATAAGCTGAATCAACATTGCCTGAGGCAATCCCATAAAACATAAAAGCGTCATCTGCATCAGGCGTATGTCCTAGCGTAACATGTTTCATAGAAAATTGAATAGTCCAACGGTATTTTTATTTTACAGTATTAGAGTCTGAAATACAAGCCATTCTCGCGCAAATAAGGAATATGATATTCAAAACAACTGTGTTATTATTTTAAAGCGACGTTAACATTTCGATTCGATACGTCTCTTAGTAAATTAAGGAAGATTTAATAATGCTGCATAGATTTTTTGTCGTTTATAAGATGCCAAAATTCAAGTCCACTCAGGATATCTTGAGAATTATAGGAAATAAAGATCAAATTCGTAATTTCGGCGTAATTGCTCATGTTGATCACGGAAAGACAACGATGAGCGACAGTTTATTGGCTGCTTCGGGAATTATTTCTCCGTCTGTTGCTGGCCAGGCTCTGGCTCTTGATTCAATGAAACTTGAACAAAACAGACAAATGACAATTAGAGGAGCCAATGTAACCCTGTATTATGAACTCGGAGGAAAAGAATATGTGATTAATATGATTGATACCCCTGGACATATCGATTTTACAGGAAGAGTTA
>Ga0065707_10000454_pt1 | contig 47101 bp, 38 predicted proteins | sample SwiRhicommuniRL3_FD_59094 | JGI IMG/M metagenome (GOLD analysis project Ga0065707, IMG submission 59094) | Switchgrass rhizosphere bacterial communities from Rose Lake, Michigan, USA - RL3 v2 (version 2) | ecosystem: Host-associated > Plants > Roots > Rhizosphere > Soil | place: East Lansing...
ACCTGATCGTCTTCGAAGGTGACTCCGTTGCGAAGATGTATCTCGGCAACTGGTCTGATTACGAAACCATGATGCAGGATAAATTCGGAAAAGACCTCACGCCGCATCGCGTGAAGTATAGAGTGTTGAAGCGATAGAGCTAATTATGTCATTGCGAGGAGGAGTGAAGCGACGACGTGGCAATCTCCTTAGTTAAGGGGCGATTGCTTCGCTGTCGCTCGCAATGATATCCATGCAACAAAAGCGACGGTCACCTCCGCAAAGGTGTACGAAATTTAAGTTCTTTCAATAGCCATTCCCTGATACAGGAAAGCCGGAAAAGATTTAACGCTCCATCGGATGAAGTATAGCGTAGCGAAGAGTCTCCACTCTAACGAGCGAGACCCTTCGGTTGCAGACTGGCCCTGGTAGATGGTGCCAGGAACGCTTTCTCAGGGTGACAATCATCAGGATGAGGGGAACTTTCTTCGGCCCGAGGCGTCTTATGCCTACCTGGAGGCATTGCCAGTATGAGAAAAAATTTTCTCAACCTAATCCACCCTGTCATTCTGGTACTGGTCACAGCCTGCGCAGGGCAGGCCTCCACCCCAATTGTTTCGCCGCCCGATATAAAACCAGCACCGCAGACANCCACGCCNGTNGTTTCNCAGGCNGACCTTGAAAAGGAAGAGCAGGCAATCTATGCCTCTTTTTTGAAGAACAACCTGGAACCCATTGTGATTCAAAAAGATACTTCCACCGGGTGGCTGCCTTCCTCAGAAGATGAATTGAAGCAAAGGATGGAGTACATCGCCTCTGGCCTGCCGAACGCCTCAAACGAGACCCTGGATGATTTTTTCCAGCGCAATCGCCAGTCCACGCAGCTTGCGCCGGATATGCAGCTTGGTGTCCATTATATTTTGCTGAGCGCAGATGATCTCTCCGCGGTCATGGACCAGCCGGATGGCTGGGATGCGTTTCATAAAAAGTATTCTCCTTCAGGATACCTGCAGTTCTCACGGGTTGGATTCAACGATATGGTCGACCAGGCGATTGTGTATGTCGCCAGCATACCCGGTCCAATGATGGGCAGTGGAAATTATTACCTTTTAGAAAAGGAGGCTGGTCAATGGAGTATCCGCGAACAGGTGCTGGCCTGGGTCTCATAAGGATCTCAACTACTGTGCTGCCTCGCGCAGATCCCGGTAACCCAGATCGATCATCCACTGGCACAGGATCGGGCCGCCGTAGCGGTCGGGCTTGGGAGGACCATATAGCTCTGCTGGCAGGCCGCTAAACCCGTGGAAGTAGCCAGCCTCCCCCGTCAGCTGATCCTGGGCAGGCCCCGACAACTCCTGGTCACCGATCGCGATGGCGTGGATATGGATCGGCGAGTCCGCGTACAGTTCGCCATACTCACGAAGCCAGGCAGCGAACCCGGCCACGCGCAGGGCATGGATCAGCGGTTCCACCTCGTCCCACAGCACTGTATACGTTCCTCTCCTCAATACCGAAAGATCGACTGCACCACCGCCCAAGTGCGTGCCAAAGGACGCCGCACCGTTGTCATGGTAACTGCCCTGGGTAATGGCGTACCCGTTGATCTCCAACTCGCCGCCATACAACTCCTGGGCATGGGTCAGCATTGCATAGGTTCGCTGGTTGATCGTCCAGCCATTGATTTCGAGGCGCGTGTAATCCTCCGGCGGCTTGAGACAGCCAGTCGGTTCCGGGGTGGAGGTTGGTGAAGGAATAGGCGTTGCTGTTGGTGTTTGCGTAGCCGTGGGTGGGAGCGGCGTCTGGGTGAGTGTTGAGGCAAGCGTGGGCGATAATAAGACTAGGGGCGCGGTCTGGGGTAAGGTGCTGAGACAGCTCGTTAGCAGAAGGACAAGCAATAGGCACAGTGTCGCGCGGGGAAATCTGCGCATGGGTTAATTAGATACGGCAGTTCGCGATGACAATCATTACATTCTTTGATATTGGGGAACGTCAACACCTTCAAGAACCACCAGCACGCTTTCCTCCAATTCATGATTATCGATCATGATTTTCCTATAACGCAGTTCCGGTGATAACGCGAGATACGATTCTCTGACCTGGCTTAGCGGCAAGGTCAACATGGTATTCGCGCGGCCCTTCCCGCCATTTTCGAAGTTTTGCAGGGCATGCTCCCCAAGATCCTGATCTGAATATAACTGGCTGACGCTCCACATCACTTTACAGAGGGTCAGGTCAACGATTTGCACTTTATAGACTCGATACAGATGGACAGTTAATTGTCCGAGGGCATAGTCATTTTTTGATCGTACCGGGTTGTTTTCAATGACAAATCCTAACGGTTCAACGGTGTATTGCATTGGGTTCAACTTCACATTAATTGCATCCATGAATTCTTCAGTCAACTCACGATCTGGTCCCGATTCAATTTCGATTTCATCCGCATCATCAAATTCAAGCTGGTGCAAACAATATTCTTTTATCAATTCCCATTTGGAGGGCGGGATCAAAATGCGAAAATCCCGCTCCTGCTTCGACCGCTCACTATCGAACTGGATCTTCCCAATGATTGCCTGGAGTGGGCCTGGATTAAGAATTCGGACTCCGCCACCAAAAGGTTGTGATCGAACGCTGACACTGCCATCTTTCAACACGGTTGCTTTACGCTCCAATGCCAGCAGCATGGTTCCATCTTCCGGGTGGGGAAAAATCACCTGGTTATACGTGGCCACACTGGCTCTTAACTGTTGTGTGTTGTCGATATCGTCCATAATTATTCCGATGCAAACGCGAGGGCTTGTTCCAGCGTCATCTCGCTGCCTTTTTTCTGCGCAGCCGTCCATTCCGCCTCGCTTAACGCGTAGCGGATGATCTCCTGATTCGCCTCCACTTCGAGGCGGTCGGCGGGCCACCAGGCGCCACCAGTGACCTTTAACGCCGACTCCGCCGCGCTGAGCATGACCGCGCCCCATTCCGCATTTCCCCGCCTGGCTTTCAAACCTGCCAGCCCTGCCATACATTCCGCCATGCCACGCCGATTGCCCAACCGCCGGAACATCTTCAGGCTTTTGCGGAACTGGGATTCTGCTAGGTCAAACTCTTCTTCGTGCTGGGCGATATATCCCAGACTATGGACGAAACGCGCCAGATCGCCCCGGTCACCTGTACTGCGCAAGAGTGCCTCGCACTCTTCGTAATAGGCGCGGGCTCGATCATATTGACCCTGTGTACGAGCCACCTCGCCGAGATTGTTCAGTGCAAAGCTTATCAGCCAGCTTTCGCCAACCGACCGGGCGTTGGTAAGGGCCTCTTCGTGCAGGGCACGCGCCCGTCCGGGGTTCCCCAACCCCAGCTCTACGTTCCCGAGATGAACAAGCGTAAAAGAAATAAAAGGTGTCAGGTTCCGTTCCTTGAAAACCGCCAGAGCTTGCTCAAATAAGGGGCGCGCGGCGTTATCTCGACCCATATTGATCAACGCCACCCCGTTGGACATTACCACATGAGCCATCCATTCTTTGTCCTCGAGCCTTTGCTCGATCGCCAGACTTTCCTGCAGTTGTGCCAGGGCGGTATCCTGCTCGCCCTTCCACAGTGCCAGCATGCCGCTGGACCCAAGCGCCAATGCGCGCGGCAGAGAGTCCGCCTGTATTAAAGGGGATGCCAATACCCGTTCTGCCCACATGCGACCTTCAATAAAGTAGCCGCGGCGGTACCAAAACCAAACCAGCGCAAAGACAAGCCCCGCCCCCATTTCGATGCCTTGCGGGGCGATCAGACTCCACGTCAATGTTGCTCGAATATTGTCGTGTTCGCGTTCGAGCCAGTTCAACCAGGAAAGGGCCCTGGCCGAGTAGAGTTGGAACCCGACCTGGTTAAGGATTATGTCACTGAAATACCCGGCATGTTGTGCTCGCAGGCTTTCCATTTCTCCACTGTCCGTGAGTCGTTCGAGCGCGTAGGCCCGGATCGTCTCGAGCATCCCAAAACGCGGCTCGCCATCGATTGATTCTTCCTGCCGCACGAGACTATTGTTTACCAGGGAAGTCAGTCCTTCCAGGATATCGAGATTGCCTTTCGAATTGCAGACAGCTTCAGCGGCTTCGAGGGTGAATCCGCCCACGAACACACTGAGACGCGCATACAGAGTCTTTTCCTCATCGTTCAACAAGCTGTAGCTCCACTCAAGGGTATTGCGGAGGGTCTGGTGGCGAGAGGGGAGATCACGCGCGCCGCCCGTCAGCAGTTTGAAGCGATCATCGAGGCGTGTGAGGATGGAATGGGGAGGAAGGAGCTTGACCCGCGCCGCGGCCAGCTCAAGGGCCAGCGGCAGCCCGTCGAGGCGGCGGCAGATCTCCGCGACGGCCGAGGCATTATCTTTGTTCAATGCAAAGCTGGGATTGGCAGCCCGCGCCCGCTCCACGAATAAGTGCGCGGATTCGTTTGCCGTGAGCTCTTCGACAGTCAATTCTTCCATGTGTTGAGGCAGGTCCAGGGGCGGGACGGGGTATTCGCGTTCCCCCTGAATCTGCAGGGCGATCCGACTGCTGGTGATGATCTTCAAGCGAGGGGCGCTGGCAAGCAGTTCCGCAACGATGGGTGCCGCGGAAATGAGCTGCTCAAAATTATCCAGGACCAGCAGGATATTCTTATCGCGCAGATAATCTTTTATATTTTCTAGCAGGGGTCGCCCGCCTTCCTTGACTTCGAGTTGCTGGGCAACGCGCGAGATGAACTGATTCGAATCTGTATCATCTGCCAGCGGCACGAAGAACACACCCTGCGCAAAATGATCGAGCGATTCCTGCGCAACCTGCAGGCTGAGGCGTGTCTTGCCTGTGCCGCCCGGTCCCATCAGCGTGACCAGGCGCACATCCGCCATGAGGATTAATTCCTTAAGCGCCGCGAGCTGGGCGGCGCGGCCTATGAATGGAGTCGGCTGGGCCGGGAGGTTGTGAAGCGGCTTCTTCGCTTTTGAAGGAACCCGTGAATTTGGTTTGGAGCGATTCTCATCGTAGAGCGATTGGACATCGGTCGGCATCGGCAACTTGAACATGGCTGCATAACGCTTGAGATTCGCAGCGGCATAGATCAACCCTGCCAGGCGCTGTTCATCGGGCTGACCTGCCTTGTGGCAGTAAGCCAATCCGGCCGCGACACCTGCCAGCCAATATTGTCCCCATAGGTCGTCATGCAAGCTCGGATGGTTCTCTTGTACCCATACGGCAAATGCATTTCGTGCAGATGCAACGACTGCACTGACTCCCGACATCTCTATGGGCGCCTTGTGTGGGTCAAGGATATCCACCTCTGACATTACCATGAGAAGATTGACACACTTTGCAAAAGATCCCTGTGACATCGCGTGCATCAAGTAGGACACTTCCAGATAACGCTGGTCGTATAAGAGTGGCATGCCTTCCTTGAAGAGCGCGAAGTCAATGAGATAGTAGCCTTCAAGAGTTTCCCGGTCATCAGAAAATTTGAGCAATATATTATTGGTATTCAAGTCTCCGTGGATAAATCCGGTGGCAACATCAATAGAACGAGCCTTGCTCCATTGTTCAGGCCTGCGCGCATGGAGTAATGGATTTGGAAAAACATGTCCGCTGATAAGAAAGCCTGCGACCGCTGGATCGACCCCGCAGGTCTCTTGGAGGAAGCGTTCGATATTCCCACCTGCATCGAGACGAAAGCCCAGCCACTTTTCCAACACCTTTTGTGGATGAACCGCCTGCTCAAAGGTTTGATTTTGGTTCCACTCTTCCAACAGAACAGTGTTTGTTGCTGTAAAAATAGTTTTGAGCTGGCTTTGCTGTCCGTAGTTCGATAAGGGACGATACTTAAGCAGGGATTGGCCGGCAATCCGGTAAAAGATCGCGATGGCGCCCTCATGCTCGACGCGGTCAAAGACCAATTCGGCAATGTGGGCGCGGGCAAACTCAGGCGTGGACTTGTTCATCACGGTATTGTGCCGGGTGATCTCATCGGATTTCGCGGATTTGCCTTTGCGATCCAGTTTCAGGATGCAATGCTCGACCCGCCTGGTTTCATTGGAAGAAACACTTACAAGATAGACGACCGCGCCTGACCATCCCCCAACCAATAACTGCAGCGGAGCCACAGTAATTTTATATGTGTCCTGTGCCAGTCGAATGACATACTGGTATTCTTCCGGCAGCGACCGAAAATCGGTTGTCAGTTCAGGCATAAATTAATCCAGTTTGTTGACAATAAAATCAGGATCATGGTCGTATTGTACTTCAAGTCAAAACGTGTCATCCTGACGCATACTTTTCCTCCCAATTGCGTATAAAATAAGTGCGGTGGCCACTCTTTCCGGCCACCGGGAGAACTCATGCCTGAAATCCTGATCGAAACTCGCGACCTGATCAAACGATACGGCGATAAGGTCGCTGTGAATAACGTCAGCTTTAATGTATATGGTGGAGAGGTATTCGGTTTTCTTGGCCCGAATGGCGCGGGCAAGACCACCACCATCAAAATGATTGTTGGGCTGCTGCAGCCCACTTCCGGGGCCGTTAAGGTAGCTGGATATGACGTCCAGACTCAACCCATCCTGGCGAAAGCCGCCTGTGGCTACGTTCCCGATACGCCCAATCTATACGCCAAACTGACGGGTCGCGAGTTGTTCCGTTTTGTCGGCGATCTTTACAATCTTGACCGCACTCAGGTTGCGCACCGCATCGACGAGTTATTGCGCATGTTCGACCTGGCGCGTGCCGCCGATGATACGGTCGACTCGTACAGTCACGGCATGCAGCAGAAGGCTTCACTAGCCGCGGCGCTGATGCACGACCCTCGCGTGCTGGTGCTCGATGAGCCGACCGTGGGGCTCGACCCCAAGTCTGCGCGTTTGATCAAGGATATCCTGCGTCAACTGGCGGACCGCGGCGCGGCGGTGATGCTATCCACTCACATCCTTGAAATCGCCGAGCGCATGTGCGACCGCATTGGGATCATCAACCAGGGTCAGCTGATCGCACAGGGCAGCATGGATGAACTGCGGGCGCTGGATAAGACCGGTCAGACCAGCCTGGAAGATATCTTCCTGGACCTGACAGGTGGCGCAGAAGAAACCGAGATTGCTGAATTCCTGAAATGAACCTTACCAATTCCTCCTTGATGCGTCCACCGGATGCGCGGGTCCTGCCGGCTGTTTTGAAATTGCTGTTCCTGCGCATCCGAATCAGCTATAACAGTTTCCGTCATGCCAAACTCAGAACCAAGATCAGAAACATCGTTCTCTGGGGACTGATCCTCGGATTTGCATACTTCATTCTATCGGTGAGCCGCTGGTTGTTAAGTATTGTACATTCGCCTGAATTTGTTCAATCGGCTGGCATTGATCTGGGTGGCATCCTGGCATCCATCCCCACATTGACGTTGACCACCTTATTCATTATGACGTTACTGACCAGTTTCGGTGTCTTATTGCAGGCCCTGTATCTTTCAGGCGATATGGACTTTTTGCTTGCCACGCCCGTCCCCATTCGGGCTGTTTTTATTGCCAAGTTGTTTCAGGCGGTCCTGCCGAATTTCGCCCTCTTTTCCCTGTTTGGCATTCCCATCCTGTTTGGCCTGGGCATCTCCAACGGTTATAACATTAGCTATTATCCGCTTGTCATCCTGTTGATGATCTTCCTGGCCCTGGCGGCTTCTGGACTTTCGTCACTACTGGTCATGCTGGTGGTCCGCGTCCTGCCTCCGCGGCGGGCTGCTGAAATCCTTGGGTTTATGGGCGCGATGCTTGGGCTGCTCTGTTCACAGCTGGGCAACTTTGCCAACTCCTTTGGCAGGGATTTCAATATTTCAGGGACACGCCTGGCGGGTATCTTATTCCTTTCGAATGTTCGCTGGCTGCCATTGAATTGGGCGGGTCAGGGGCTGGTGGCGCTGGGAGAAGGACAGTGGCTCTCAGGCAGCCTGCTCCTCGGAGCGACGCTTGGCTTTGCCATGGTTGTATTTTTATTCGCCCTGATCACGGCCGAACGCTGGTATTACTCGGGTTGGGCCAGGATGCAGGTCGTCGCTCGCAAAAAGATGACGCGTCCATCCCAAACAAACAAGGCCAATACCAATGGGATTGGATTAAGACTTGCCCGTCTCCTTCCCCAGCCGGTGCTTGCCATCGTTCAAAAAGATTTTCTCACCCTGCGGCGCGACCTGCGCAACCTGTCCCAATTGGTTTCACCCGTGATATTTGGTGCGCTCTACACACTGTTCCTGCTGCGTGGTAATGGGGAACCTCCGGGTGGAAGAGGTGCAGCGCCGAGCTGGTTCATGGATTCGTTTCGAACCGTTCTGGCCTATGGCAATATTGGGATGTCCCTCTTCGTGGGTTGGATGCTTTTATCCAGACTAGCCGGCATGGGTTTTTCACATGAAGGCCGGAATTACTGGATGTTGAAGGTTTCCCCCGTGCGCGTCTGGCATTTACTGGCTTCGAAATTCCTCGTAGCCTATGTACCTGCACTGAGCCTTGGGTTGGTCTTCCTCACCATCATCTCCGTCGTACAACGACTTCCCCTGCTTGTGTTTGTGTATGGCCTCGTCGCTACGATCATGTGCCTGGCAGGGATGACCGGCATCCTGTTGTCGTTTGGCGTGGCCGGCGCAAACTTCACGTGGGAGGATCCGCGTCGCATGAGCGGAGGTGCCATGGGATGCCTCGGGCAGATCGTCTCGATGCTGTATCTGCCGATCAGCTTCGGTCTGTTTGTTGCTCCCCTGGGCCTTGCCAATGTTCTGAAATTTCCCATCAGCTATGGTTATGGTATCGGGTTGATTCTGGGTTGCGCGGTGACAGCCGGGTTTGCTATTGTTCCCCTGTGGTTGGTGCGGAAGCGCGTCGAGCAATTAGGCACAGGCTAGCATCCGCGCCTTCCTGTTGTAGGAACTTGCGTAACATATCTATAAATCTATAGTTGGGAACACACGATTATCATTGGCATGACAAATGGAGTAAACATGCCGCTTTCAGACCTGTTCAGGAAGTCCCCTCAAAAACAACCGTCGAAACCACCCAGGAATGATGACTCTCTTCTCTCACCAGAGATGCAGAAAAAGCGTTATGACGCGGCGAGGGAAGTGGTAAACCTGTTGCAGGAACGATTTTCAAAAGAGGGCGCTCATGCTGGGACGGTCCTCTCCACTGCTGCCCGGCTGGCGGGAACAAGCCTGTACAGATCATTAAACTATAAAAATGACATTGCCCCAGGAGTTGTGGTCCTTTCAAACGAGGTCAACGAAGCCTGGCCACAACTGATAAATTTATTTGCATACTATTGCAAACAAAATGGAATTGATGTAATGTCGAAGCCTCTGGTGACGGTATTTCCTGAACAGGATAAACCTCGAATGGAGGTGGCTCAGGTGCAGTTGGAATTTCAGGACCGTTATCACGAAATCATGAAAAATCATGGTCTTGATCATCTGAATGGCGCCGGGGCCGGCATAATCGTTTGTTCAATTGTTTTTCACTATCATTGTACGGTCGCTAAAGATATTGATCCATATGTAGCGGCCGGGATCGTAGCCATGGGCATCGTGGAGGGTGCAAAGACAGCTCCTCCGCCACTAAGATCGGGAGGCTCAATGGACAGCGCATCAGAGAACAAAGTAAAAAATAATAACCGCCTTGTACTGGGCGAACGGGATGCCGCCGTTCAGGAGGCCCGGGATCATGGCGGAGTCTTTATTGATCCAAACCCGGGAGTATTGAGAACTTTGCAGGCTGCTAATATCGACCCATATCTTATCTACGAAAAAGCAATGCTTGATCAAATCGAGGCGAAGATTCCCAGAATCGATTTTGTAAAGGCAAACGTGGAGGATCTCTTCCATGCATGGAAAGGGAAATCCGACGATCAGACTCCCATCCACGTCAGGCTCATCCTGTGGTTGAAAAGCAACGCCAGCCAGTATGGTTATGAACAGAGCGGTAACAGTTGGGTATTGAAACAATAATACACATCACAGATATTTCTTAAATCAAAAGTGACTGTCGTTTTTAAGATGACAGTCACTTTGCTTACTTCAAGATAATAAAGAAATCGTCAGGCACGTGGAAGGAAAATCCAACATAGATGATCAAGGCTGCTAAAAAGGTAAGCCAGATCATGGACTTCCATGCCGGGTGGAATTCCACACGTTCAAGCTCATCATCCAATCGGATGGCAAATAGAAACCAAGTAGCGTCGACTTCCATCGCTCTAAAAAGTACAGCAAAAAGAGGCAGATGTTATATACTTGCCCTGGTTTTCAACTCCGTAATTAAGACAGACACAAAGCAAAGGATTGATCAGTGCTTTCAGCATTAAGAAGCAGGGCAAAGGTTGAGAATATCCTCCTTTTGATGGTGTTAATGTTCGGCTCGGCTATGATCCTCTTGATCCCGCCGGGCGCAGGCTACGATGAAGAAGATCATCTGGTACGCGTCTGGGAACTCTCCACATTTTCATTGATTCCCGGGCAACTCTCCCCGCACGAAATGAAATATCCAACGATGTTTCGAGATCTTGCCTACCGACAGCAGGCGAATTCAGGCATCATTGATTCGGATTTCTGGAAACGGTACGCTCGAACGCGGCTCTACGAGCATGGCTTTATTCGCCGCGAGCTAAAGACCAAATCTGTTTATTCACCGGCGCTTTTACTCCCTCAGGCAATTATCATGCGCTTGGGGCGCACTGCAGATGCGTCAGCTCTGCCAGTATTTTATGCCTGTCGCTTTGCCGGCCTCCTAAGTTATTTGCTGCTCATCTGGCTGGCGCTGCGCTGGATGCCTTTCGGAAAACGGATCCTGCTGGTTCTGGCTATTTCTCCGATGGCATTGTTCCAGGCTGCCACGACCACGCCGGATGCCATTTCCAATGGGCTCGGATTTTTATTCATCGCCGGAACCTTGAAATTGGCAGAGTCAAAAGAGATTGACTGGAGTAAATTTGGAACTCTGGTCTTATTGATATTTTTGCTTTTTCTGGCCAAAGTAAATCTCACTGTACTTATTCTGCTCCCTTTCCTCTTGATCCCGCCGGCGCGTTTCACCCAAAAAAGAATTTATGTCCTTCTGCTTGGAGTGACGGTCATCCTCTTGTTGGTGGAAGTGGCAGGCTGGAATCTCCTAGCGACCAGCCACTCGGATGCGCTGCTGGCAAACAATGCAGATGCTGGGGCGCAACTGCGCTATATATTGGCCCATCCACTCGGCTTTCCCATAATCCTCTTGAAGGACCCTTTCATCAACGGATGGGCGTACCTTCAGGGTTGGATCAATGGCTATGGCTACTTGTATTGGACTCCGCCGCAAATCGTCTTGATCTTCTTCCTCCTCAGCCTGGGTGCTGCACTATTCACCGACTCTACCCGCGAGCAGGTGAGCAGAAAATACCGGTTGGTTTTTATTCTTATATTTTTAGCCGGCTATCTCGCGACTGCAGTACCACTCTATTTGACATTCACAACAGTCGGTTTAGATCAGCTCCTCGGGGTACAGGGACGGTATTTTATCCCGCTGGCTTTACTGCCTGTTTTGATATTGGCAAGTCTTTTGGTCACAAAAAAAATTACCGTTTCGTCAAACTGGGCAATCACCTTTCTCACCATCGCTCTATCGCTAAATGTTGTAGGGATTATCCTTGCGTTTTATGTTCCTTGCGGAACAACGTTCTACCAAACCGGATTATGCTACCGACCGCTTTATAAGGATTTCACCAATGAAACTCGTCTTTCCCTCCCGATCTCAGAGGAACGATCGGTCACGCAGGGGGTCAAAGTTGCATGTGAGGGATTTTCAGAACTACGTGTTTTATTGACTCCATCCCTAGCGGGCGATCAGGGAACGACCCGCTTTATTTTGCAAAAAGCACTCAGCCATCAAACTTTATTGAATGCATCAGTTACGAATGACCGGATCCCCGGAGAAACCTGGTATTCGCTGCGCTTTGATCCAGATTGGCAATCCGCAGGAAAAGAATATATTCTCCAGATTCTTGGGACAAATACATCCGTCGGTCACGGACTGAAACTTCTCTATACCCCACAATCTGAATTTAATCTGGGAGATCTACGTGAGAATGGACAACTACTCGATCAAGACGTTGTCCTGCAATATGGATGTGCTACCGGCTTGCGAAAAATATGGTTGACGGGCAAGCCATAAATTCTTTCACTAACTTGATCCTGCTACGTAAAGTTAAATCTATTTCCTCCACGCAAGCGTTGCCTGGCTCAATGCGTCCACTTCTTCAGGTGTCAAAGCGAATGAGAGAGCGCCTGCGTTCTCAGTTGCCTGCTGGCCGTTCTTCGCGCCAGGGATGGGAAGCACAATTGGGTTTTCGATCAACCAACGCAAAGCTACCTGACTGGGTGTCTTTGAATAGCGTTCGCCGATCTGAAGCAGGAGAGCTATCACAGGCTGGATAGCCTCCATCGACTTTCTGCTGAAGTTGGGAAGAAAGCGTCTTAATCCACTCGCTTTTTTCGTCGCTGAATATTTCCCGGTCAACGCGCCGCCAGCCAGCGGAGAATAGGCGATCAGCGTGATCCCCAACTCGCGGCAGGCATCCAGGATTCCATTCACTTCAGGTTGTCGCTTCAAAAGTGAATATTCGATCTGATTCGAGGCGAGTGGAATCCCGCGCCTGGCAAGCGCCGCGTGAGCTTCCCGCATCTGTTCGGCTGAATAGTTGCTCACGCCAATCGCTTTGATCTTCCCGGCTTCAAGGGCATCTGCCAAAAGATCCATCAACCTGGGAGTGGATACTCCTTTGGCAGGAAAATGGTGCTGGTATAGATCGATCGAGTCCCGTCCGAGCCGTGCCAAATTCCCGTCAAGTTCTTTCGGCAAATCCTCAGTTTTAAAAGAAAAACCACCCGGAAATTTTGTCGCGATCAAAACATCCTTTCCACGAGCCAATTCTCCCAACCGACGCTCAGACGCTCCCCCGCTATAAAACGCGGCCGTATCGAACAAGTCTATCCCTGCATCCAGACTAACTTCCAAGGCGCGTTTCTCCTCTTCGAAACCATCGGCACCCCCATAGGCGGTTTTCGCGGGATGAAGACGGGCCAGTCCCTTTGCATCACCCCAGGTCATTACTCCAATACCCATTCTGGGCACTTGCAAGCTGCTTTTACCTAATAACATTTTATGTTCCATTTTTCTCCTTATCAACGCATCAAATGGCCGGAGGCGATGCGAATTCGTATGGCGATACCCAACAGGATATATCATTCTACGTCGAATTTCACTGCCATTCACCTAGACAAAGGAGTAGTGTTTTTGAAATTCAGACAAATTAGTAACTGATTTTAGGACTATACTATTCATCAATACTGGTATGAACGGCATTACGATTAAGCAGGACACAAAACTGGAGCCGAAGGTATATTTATTGCCTGAGGGGATCACGATTGATTCCGACGATGTGGTATTGGATGGTCACGGTGCAACCATTATAGGGACGGATAAAACAGCCAGTCAGGGAATCAAGATCTCGGGTAGAAAAAACATCACCATAAAAAATCTGCGCATACTGAATTATTATCACGGGATCTCAATCAAAAAGTCTACGGGAATAGAAATTCATGATTGCACAATTACCCTAACCACCGAAATACAATCGAACACTCTGTTTTTGGATATCTGGAAACCCGCTGTGGATTCTTACGGGGGAGCGATTTTTCTGGAACAGGTCACGGATGCAAAAATCCATGATAATGATTTGCAACATCAGATGAATGGAATCCTCAGCTATCAATGCAAACGACTACATGTAGTCAATAACCTCGCAAATTACTGCAGCGGGTTTGGTTTTCATTTATTTGAAACTTCTGATAGTACTTTTGAGAACAACTATGCTGACTATTGTTGCAGATATTATTTGAGTAATTCAGGCTCTCATCTGGGAGCGGATGCCGCTGGGTTTCTGATCATTTATAAGTCGTGTAATAATGTTTTTCGGAAAAATTGTGCCCGCTTGGGCGGCGATGGCTTTTTTCTGGCTGGCCTTACTCCGGATGGAATTGACGTAGGATGTAACCACAATTTATTCGAAGGAAACGATGCATCCTACAGTCCAAACAACGCCTTTGAAGGAGTATTTAGCAAAGGCAATATCTATCAAAACAACAAGGCGAATCATTCCAATTATGGTTTTTGGCTGGGGTTTTCAAGCGCCTGCACGGTAAAAGACAATCAGGTTTACAACAACCGCCAGGCGGGAATCGCGGTGGAAAACGGCATCCACTTCGGGGTGCTGAATAATGATATCCAAAATAATACCCATGGCATTCTAATTTGGACCCGATTCTATGATTTTTTAAAAACTGTCCCTGATATGAATTCTACCAGCCGCGACTGGCTCATTGAAAGAAACAGATTAGTTCAAAACAAAAAAGCCATTCGCATCGCGGCCAACCAGGATCATGGTGTCAGAGGGCTTAATGAGGGTAATTCATCTCTTGCCCCTTACAATCACATCATTCAAAACAACGAAATTCGAGGCAATATCATTGGGATAGAGTTGGAAAACGCCAAAGATACGCAGATGCAGCAAAATATCCTGGATAATCTTGGCTCCAACTTTAACGAAAAATGATGCTCTGAAGTCCTGGTCACTCCCTCAACAAAAAATCCCCGCCTTCAAGGACTCCATCCAAAATCGCCTTCACCGCCTCAGACTCAATCAACTCCTCCAATCCAAACGACTTCAAGCGCGTCTGCGTTGTACGAACGGAGGCCTCAAGGAAATCGCCAAATGGTAACGATGTACGGAATAGCTGATAATATAAAAATCGGCGTGCATTCCGTTTGAACTCAGACGGGATATCAATCTTCTCCACATCAAGAAATTCTTCCATCTTTCTTCTTACCTCTTCAACCGTCTGTGGAAAGAACACAGTTGGATATTGCGTAAAGCGCGCCTTGCCTGCGCACAGCACGGCCGCGCCCATGATCGAAGCCTCCAGTCCGATTGTCGAGTTATAGACCATGACGAACTTCGACCTCAGGATCAACTCATACGAACTGAGCGATTCATTCGGACTCACAAAGACGATGTTCGGTTCTTTATCCACGCCGCGGCTTGATACCCAACCCTCAACCGTCTCCCGGCTGGACTTTCTCACGCGCAACTCATCGGGGTGGGCGCGGATGACGAACAGAGTCTCAGGGTGGGCGCGGATGACCTCCAGGGCCATATCAAGCCAATCGAACATGTCCTCAAAGACCGTGTTGGCGTGCGGCTGGCTGGTATCAAAAATGACGTTGGTAAAGATCGGCACGATCTGTTTGAATCCGTCTGCCTTTTGCAAGAAGGACTGATCAAGGCCCTTCATGTCCGCCCAGAACTTGATCCCCGCCATGGTAAAGTCACCTTGAAAACGTTTCGCGAGATAGACATCCAGTTTTGCGTTCTGCTCGTCATTCAATTCAAACGCGTCAGGGATATGGATCGGATACGCGGTCGCTTCACCATCTGTGAAGAACGCAGAGGCAGGCTGCAGTCCTACCTCATGGGTGATCACGCGAATGCCGCGTTTCTGAGCAATGTAACGGGCAGTTGCTTCCGGGTAGAACTGTCCGTTGAACACGACCACAGCGCGCGGCTCGGTTTCATCGAGAAATTTCGAAAACTTCTGCGCCACATTCCACGCCGACAAAATATATTCGCGCAAAAGATAACGCGTCGGTTCGACATCGCTTAAATGATGGATTCGTAAAATCCATCGCAAACCAGGCAGGCATAAGATACCAAGGGGAATATTTTGCCATTCGAAAGTCATAAGGTCTTGCAGAGAGAGACGCTCAACAGCCGCAACGAGTTGCAGATCTCGTTGAAATTCAAACCAATAAATACCACTATGAAGTCCAGGAGCCTGCTCCTGCCTATTGGGCAGCACACCCTTCGAGTGCAATGAGCTGTCCGCATCCAAAGTCGGTAAACCCGTATACAAAGTTCGCGATTGATAGATACAAGATTTGCATGGCGGCGCTTTACGGACATTGTCGCGATTTGTCCCCAGCACACAATGACTCATCCCCGACTGGCACGCAAAATAAGCGACAGGAATCCCCTTCAAGCGTAACGCCCAGGAGGCCAGCAGGTGGAATCCACTGTTCCACGAAAGATCATCAATCCCTGTGGAGGCTTTGAAAAATACAACGGGTGCGCCTGAAGAAGGCGGCGATTGGCGCGCAACACGTTTTGCGACTCGTGAAATTTTTAGGTTATTGAGCCTGCGGACCAGTCCGCGTTGGATGCGTTGTTTGAAGAATTCTTTCATCCCGCCCTACCAATCATTATCCTTCTCGTACTCCAGTTTCAGCAGCAGATCCCCCGTCATATCCTTGAATAATTTCTTATGTTCTTCGGTGAAATGCTCACGCCAGCCATCTGTCTTCCCCGAACGGAAGGTATGACTCTTCTTCGGCTGGATCGCCTCCACTAAAACGGATAACGCCTTTTCGCGCGACGTCGGAATTCTATAACCCGTGCTCTCCACTTCATCGAGCATGGCATCCAACGTGGCGTCGCGCTTATTGATCAAGTCTTCGAAGCGAATACACATCACGTTCGGTTGTTCCAGCCATTCAAACACGCTCGCATATCGTTGCTTCACGCTGACCATGTAGAGTCCATCCTGGTCAATGCCCGTGATGGCTATTTTAAGCCGCTCGCCAAAATTGGGCAGGGACTTGTAATACTCGTGCATCCCATGTTCTTCATTCATATCCGTCGCAAAAAAAACGTGCGAAACCAGCATGTCACGCGGATCGCGGTAGATAAAATAATTCACACGATCAGGTTTACACAAAAACGAAATGTTTTCTGGCGAAGTCTCCACATATCCCCAACCGATCACGCCTCGTGGAATCCGCTTCAACTCGTTCAGGATGTCTGCTTCTGTTTTTCTTCTCCCTTTTTTTTCAATCGTCCGAACGGGATCGGCCTCCACATACTTATACGGCATGATCTGCGTAAAGCCGTTCAGGATTTGCAAAAGAAGGTGCGATCCACTTTTAGGCTTGGAATTCCCAAAGATGGGCGGTGCCTCATGGAAGGATAGCCGCTTCCAACGCGTGATTGCCTGCAAGTTTTTTCCTGCAGGTCGAATCACGCGGCGGATCACTCTCATGATATCCATAATTCACATGTAGGGCACAGCGATCGCGCTCAGGTCTACCAATCAAAGCGTCGCTGTGTCTCTACGGATAATTAATCTTCACCATTGACGCGGCGGAGTCTCTTCAACGAACCTAATTCGGATTCATAGACCTTCTTCACACCATCGCCTAATGCAGTTTCACTCACGCGAATATACTTGACTAGAGTCTCGAACCCCCAGGGTTCCACGGAGGCCGCCTGGTCACTGCCCCACATGGCACGATCAAGCGTAAGATGACGCTCCACCACGCAGGCGCCCAACGCAATTGCAACAGCAGAAGGAACCAGACCCACTTCATGACCGGAATAGCCAATCGGTATATTTGGGAATTCACGGCGCAGTGTATCTATCGTTTTTAAATTCAACTCTTCTGGACTACATGGATAGGTACTGGTGCAGTGCATCAAGACCAAATCTTTTTCACCGGCCATCTTTACACCCTGATGAATCTGTTCCATGGTGGACATGCCGGAAGATAAGATCAACGGCTTGCCAGTCGCGCGGGCCTTGCGAATCAGGCCAAGGTCTGTGAGTGAAGCGGATGGGACCTTATAAGCCGGGGTATCAAATTTTTCCATGAAATCTACAGAAGGCTGATCCCACACCGAGACCATCCAGGCGATCCCTTTTTCCCTGCAATACCTGTCGATCTCACGGTATTGCTCTTCATTGAATTCGACTTTATAGCGATATTCAAGATAGGTGATATAGCCCCACGGGGTCTCGCGCATTTGCGTCTGCTGATCGAGAGGCGTGGCAATATCGGGCGTACGCTTCTGGAACTTGACTGCGTCTACGCCCGCGTGGACCGCAGCATCAATCATTTGCTTGGCAATATCAAGATCGCCGTTATGATTAATTCCAATCTCTGCAATGATGTAGGCAGGATGACCATCTCCCACCCTACGATTTCCGATCTTTATTTCACGAGTCATTTTTTCTCCAATTGTGATTTCAATGTTTGCAATGACAGATCTGTAACTTCCTTAAAATCAAAAGGAAAGCTCCATTGAGAATAATAGTGCCGATCCGGGAGAAGGCCAAACTTACCGTCAAAATACTTATTAAGCAGCACTCGAAAGGAATTGATCGGCGATATGGAAGGGTACAACAAAGAGTAATCCTGATCAGGAAAATAATAGGCATTTAGAATACTGAATCGCTCAGCAGGAAATGTTTTCTCCAGTGAACTCCAGTGCAGGTAAGCGCCAGGACCATGATCCCCTTGGATAATAATAATAGGCGGGGTCTTCGATTTCGCCAGGATGGCATCCACTGCTTCGAGGACAAGCGTATTAATGTACAGCATTTGTTGGCGATAGCCTGTGATGTAACTTTTTCGTGAATGATCTTTGATGAACTGATTCGCGTCGGCCAACTTGAAAGGCTCACCGTGAGGGAGTGCTACTCCATTTTCATCAAAAACAAATGGCGGATGAGGGGCAATGATATGTGTGTACACAAAATAATCACCGGTAAGAGAGGGGATTTCCTTTACCCGTGCGAAGGTGGAGAGAATGTAATGGCGGTGAGTATCATAGGGCATTTCAATCAAAGCTTTATGGAAGGCCGGCAGAACAGTTAGAACCCGAGCCAAAGTATGGTCGATCAAAATGCTCTCAAAAGCAGTTACCGGATATATGAGCCCCGTTTCGGAGTCATCATAATAGATATCTGCATTCGGCATTGTCGCCTTATACTCGTTTCGAAACGAAACCGTCTGGTAGCCATTTTCCGCCAAAACGCTGCGGACCTTGCTGTCTTGAAGAATTGAGATTAAGTCTGCACGGTTTTCAATCTTTACGCCATCGGCTTTCAAAGATTGAATGTAATCCATATTGAGAGATGAGCTTAAAGACAACATGGTTTGGATGTAATTACTGGAGGCCGCTTCAGCTACATAAAAGCCCCTGGCTTTCAAAGCATTCAGAAAACTGGAGTCGTCAAAATCATAGATCGTCTGTAGAATATCGTTTCTGCCATAGGCATCCAGGATGATGTAATAAATATCCGGACGGGGAGCAGCCGAATGAATGGCTGCGACTGGTGCGGGAGGGATGGTCGGGTTGAAAGAAACGCCATTCTCAATCAAATAATTCCTCATTTGAATGCCGGAATTGATAAGGAAAAGTACGCTGAGCAGGTTGAAGTATAGGTTAAGTGTCTTCGTATTTTTTATTTGGTTACGTACCACCCAAAACCAAACGATCATAATAACGCCTACAAGTGCCAGAATAAGAAAATTCGCTCGGACGGGTCCCAGCCCAAAGGTCTTAACGATCCAGTCGGCTACATCTCCGAAGAGAAAGAACAGTAATATAAATGGCGAAGCAACCAGGCTGGATTTTATCCAATCACGTATTAAGAGATACAACACTGCAAAAATGATCGATCCAAAAAGAAGTGCTGCAAAAAGCGAACGGATGATTTCGGAAAAATCAAGTTCAGCAACATTGATCAAAAACAGTTGCAGAACCGGTTGAATCGAAAGCAGGAATGGGGCAAACAATCCTTGCTCGAAAAACCGCGTTACAGCCTGTATGAATGATCTGTTTACTTTCCTTTTTATTTGAACCATCTTCGTTTAAAACTTTCAGAGGTTATCTTGTCTCAACAATAAATCGCACAACTCTCTCAACGCGCCATGACCGCCGGCTTTGCTCAAAACAAAATCCGCGGCGCGAATGACTTCCGGATATGCATCAGCAACTGCCACAGACCAGCCTGCCACTTCAAAACATGGAAGATCATTTAAATCATTACCAACAAAGATGACATTCTCCGCCCGGATCTTTTTCTGCGCCAGAACCTCTCGCAGCACGCGTCCCTTTTCCTGAATCCCGATCCCGTGAATCGCTTCCACACCCATCTTTTTCGCGCGCGCCTCCACGACCCGATTCGCTTCCGAGGAAAGGATCAATACCTCAATGCCCTGTTCCCGCAACTCCCGGATGCGGATACTGTCACTGCGATACGCGGCTACTGACTCTCTGCCATCCTGATCCACCCACACACGATTGTCAGTGATCACACCATCAAAATCGCAGATCACCAAATCTATCTTTTCAGGCATGGGTCGTTTCATTCTACCTGGAGTGACAATCTCCAAACCGCTATATACCAGCGCTTCATATTTTGCCCAATCGGACAGATTATCAATATCTACTGTGTAACGCGGATCGATCACAAGTGGATAGATCAGATCGCCTGTTAATGAGTGTTTCTGCATAATCGTCGAAACACGGATGGCATCGATGTGCCCTGTTTGCCAGTAAACCGATGGCAGGATCTGGCGCGGCGCATTATAAGGTTCACGGATTCCTTCCACTTGAAGCAAAGGCTTCATTGGCTGGTCCTCACCTGCAAAACGCCACATCTTATGTGGGTTTTGCCCGGCCGGGATAACGCCACGCACGCAATCAGCCTCCACATGCTCCATCAGGATTTTCACCGCGTCATCCACGCAATCCTTTGGGCGGATCGGTGAGGTTGGCCGCAGTTGGATTACAAGCTCGGGTTTATAGTCCTCGTTTTTTTCAAGCCAATCCAGCGTGTGTTCAAAAACAGGCAGGTCAGTGGTCTGATCCTGCGCAAGCTCGGAAGGACGCAGGAAAGGTGTCTCAGCGCCATATTCGCGTGCCACTGCCGCGATCTCTTCATCGTCCGTGGAAACAATGAGGCGCGTAACACATGAGGCTTGTTTTGCCGCGGCAATGCTCCAGGCAATGAGTGGATAGCCTGCAAAATCGCGAATATTCTTGCGCGGGATTCCTTTCGAGCCGCCGCGCGCTGGGATAAGAGCAAGGATTTCAGTCATGTTTTATTTGGGAGTCAACATCTCCAGATGTTGGCTGGATATCAACATCTGGAGATGTTGACTCCAGAATCACCACGCTGTCCAACCGCCATCGACAACAACGTTATTCCCTGTCATGTAGGAAGATGCATCTGAAGCCAGGAATAACAATGCGCCGTTCATTTCATCCTTTTTTGCCATGCGGCCAAGGATAGTTTTGGCCGAATAATTTTTCACGAAATAATCTTCATGATTATTGAACACACCACCTGGAGTCAATGCGTTGACACGGATCTCGGTCTCAGCATAATAGGCAGCCAGATATTTGGTAAAGCCCATCACGCCAGCTTTGGTCACGGTGTAATAAATGGGTTTGAATGCCACGCGCTTGCCTTCTTTTATGTAAATGCGCTGGTCAGGACCGTTCAATCCATACGTAGAACAGATATTGATAATGCTTCCTTGTTTGCCTTGTTCGATCATTGGTTTGACACATGCCTGAGTCATTAGGAACATGCCGGTGAGATTTACATTCAAGGCTGAATTCCAGAGATCGAGCGGATAGTCTTCGAATGCGCCGGGCGTAATTCCTTTATTGACTGCGTCGGGATCGAACTTTGGATCGAGCGCCGCGCTGTTGACAAGAATATCCAGCCGGCCAAAAGCAGACAACACTTTTTCAACCGCGGCATTTACTGAATCGGGCTGGGTGATATCGGTGGTGAGGGCCAGGGCTTTGTATCCGCTGTTTGTGAGCGAATCCGCGACGGCTTGCGAAGCTGAGGCATTCAAGTCCACCACAGCAACTGCCGCGCCGGCTTCCACCAGAGTCCTGCAAAATTCCGCGCCCAGTAATCCCACTCCCCCTGTTACCACAGCGACGCGTCCGTTTAGATCAAATTTTTCCTGAATTTTCATGTTCACACTTTTGCTGTTATGGATGTGCCGTGTAGATGGAATCGCCCGACGACTTGTGTGCGAGATATAAACTCTCAGTCAACGCGGGTACATCATCAGAGACGTTATCGCCATGACTGAACAAGGCCAGGACGGCCCTGCCTTGCTTGATATCGGCCTGCATGGTAGATACCCCTTCTTCAAAATTTGCGCGCACGATGGCGGTCGCAGAGTCAACCCGGTCGGGCAATACATAACAACCACGTCCTGTATAAAGATAGACCGCGCCCGGCTCGTTGGTGTAGATCATGACATCCGGCGGCAGTTCGCGCAAAAACGCCATGGCTTTCGAATCGTACCATTGGAAGGAGGCATAACCAAGTTCGCTGCTTGCCCAGGTATTGAAGGTAACGGATTGCTTGTAGATGGAAACGCCCAGAAAAAGAATGGTCAGGAGGATCACAATCTCGCGGCGTTTGTTTCGCGCCCCGATGCCAGAGGCTACCAGGAGGATTAACAAGGACACCAGGACAGGCGCCAGTATGCGCAATTTGAATTTTGTCGCCGCGTCGAACATCAGCATGGATGCCACAATGGAGGCAAGGTACGCAAAAATATACAAGCCGGTGGTAAACGAAATGACTTCTTTCGCCTCTTTTCCAACCCTGATCTCTTGAGGCTTAGATAGATATTTCCATGCCGTTTGGATGACCCAGACCAGCACCGCGCCGAACACAAGAGCGATCAATACTTCGATGAAGATGGGCTGTTTGACGAAGTTCCGGCGCCACGCTTCGATGGGAATAAAAAATCCAGAAAACACGCGCAGCCCCGTGCGTATATTTTCAGACGTCAGGGAATGCCACGCAAAAGTACGATTGGTTGTGTTGCCAGCCACCAGCCAGTTGCGGACCGTCCAGGTGAGAACCCAGGGCAGGACACTTTCGAGGAAGATCCCAATGCTGACGAGTCTTTTTTTCCAATCCTTATGCAATATCAGCAACGCGACGACAAACGTCGCGACCAGTGCAAGACCCGCATAGCGTGTCAGATAAGCCATGCCCACAAATGTGCCACAGGCGATTAGCCACAACCAGCCTTCTGTTCTGCTCCAGGCCCATAGTTTGGATGGGCCCGACTCACTCGCGGCAGACGAGTCCGGCAGAGGCTGGGTAGAACCGCTGTGCGGGAGTCGTTCAAAGTAGAGATCGAACATCCAGAAGGATAACAGGGACAGAAAAATAAATAATGGCTCACTCATTGCCACTGCATGGATTTGGAACATCTCTCCGCTGGCGACAAATAAAGCCGCCAGGATCAGACCCGCTGTGAGTGAGGGAGTCATCCGCCAGCCGAGGATGCCCAGGACAGCTGCATTGAGGCCAAAGAGCAGGGCATTGATCCAACGGACAGCATGGAGTGGATCGACCCCGAATAGACCGAAAAAAGCGAGGATAGAGGGAAAAGAAGGAGGGAAGTGCGTGACAGGCTGGTCGGATGCAAGCCAGGCTTCGCGATAGCCATGCCCGGCGGCCATACTGCGCGCCCCGGCAATGTAAGCAATCGAATCGTCAGAGAGGCCGAGTCCTTGAGGTGTGGCTCTGAGGACAAGCACTATCCCAATCAAAGAGATCAGCAAAAGAGCGAAGAAGGAAGCCAGGCGCGGTCGAATTGGGAGCATAAATGAAACCTCGACCCCTCTTAGATTTCGAAGGGTCGAGGGAACTATAACACTTAATTTTTGAGCAGGAAGCCCTGATCTTCGAGGTATTGGACAATGATGCGGGCATTTTCTTCGGGAGTCGCTCCATAACCTTTGAGCGAGATCTCCGGGTCAATCGGCGGCTCATACGGATCATCCACACCGGTGAAACCCATTGGCTTGCCTGATTCCATTGCCTGACGAGCTTTAGCGTACAATCCTTTCACATCCCGCTGTTCACAAACTTCCACTGGAGTGTCCATATAGACCGTGATGAAATTATCACCGACCATCTTACGAGCTTCATTGCGCGTGGAGCGATAGGGACTAATTGCAGCACAGATCACTGCGCCGCCTACCCGGACGATTTCACCGGCAACAAAACCAATGCGGAGGATATTCGTATCACGGTCTTCCTTGCTGAAGCCAAGTCCCTTTGAGAGGTGTGTGCGGACAACATCCCCATCCAAGATATTGATCTCACGTCCACGCTCGAGCAGGAGCGAAGTTAATACCTGAGTAGTCGCGCTCTTGCCAGAACCACTCAAACCGGTGAACCAGATGCAGAATCCCTGCTTGTGACGTGGTGGATACATCTCGCGCAGAATTTCTGCTGTCTCCGGGCGAGTGAACCATTCGGGCAAAAGTTTACCCTTGGCAAGATAATCATCGCGCACCTGCGTGCCAGAGATATTGAGAGTCCGCGCGCCGGCAGGGACATCCTTGCCTTCCACATAACGATCTTCATCCGGAAGATAGACGAGTTCTTCAAACGGGATCATCTGGACGCATAGCTCAGACTCGTGTTGTTTCATCATCTCCTGGGCATCATAGGGACCGTAGAACGGCTTGCCGGTCGAATCTTTTCCAGGGCCTGCATGATCGCGACCTACCACAAAATGATTCGCGCCATGATTGCGCCGAATAATCGCATGAAGCAATGCTTCCTTGGGTCCAGCCATACGCATGGCGAGCGGGAGAAGACTCAGCATCGTGCTGTCCTTGTCATAGTAGTTCTCAACCAGTGCTTTATAAATGCGGACGCGTGTGTAATGGTCCACATCACCGGGCTTGGTCATGCCAACGACCGGATGAATAATCAGCGAGCCTTTTACTTCCGCAGCGGCACGCTTGGTGAGTTCTTCATGAATACGATGCAAAGGATTACGGGTCTGGAAGGCAACTACATTTTCATTCCTCATATTCTCGAGGATTTCACGCACCTGCGCAGGCGTGCGGCGTAGTTCAACAAAGTCATAATATTTGGGTAGATTCACCACTTTGATCGGACCTGAGATGCAGACTTTCCCCCACCGCTGCATTTCCGAGATCATAGGGTGACGAGGATCTGTGGTGCCATACGCCAATGCGGCTTCGGTATCCACATCCCAGTGATAGACCTCATCCAGGTTCATAATGGCAATCACATCGTTGTTTGTGTTGCGCAGAACAATATCTTCGCCAACAGTCGGCAATTCTTTTGGATCAGCTGTCAGTGTGATCGGAAGCGGCCAGAGGGTTCCATCCGCCAGGCGCATTTCATGAAGCACATGCTCATAATCTGATTTACCCATAAAGGTTGTCAGAGGTGAAAAACCACCCGTGGCAAGAAGTTCCAGGTCACAAAGATTGCGCATGGTGATTTTGATGGAGGATAACTTTGGCGCGCGGGCCAGTAAGTCTTCACGCTCCTTTTCCTCTGCAATCAGATTCACCAGTTTTCCCCCGTATGGGGCGATGAGATTTGCTTTCGTCATTGTGTCTCCGTAAGTTTTAAGACGCAGAAAATCTTCTTCAAAGGTTCCCAATCGGGAACCAATCCTGGAGATTTTCCAAGTCTAAGTTTTCAGGCAAGGCGCAATTATATCCTAAAATTCAGTGGATGAATTTTGGAACTACGTTTCTATTTTGATTTGAGTAAAAATATATTCTTGGTTTATCCAATCAATTCGTGGTTGTCTTTAAATCATTGCGGATAAATAACCGAAAATATTCCACAGATAAAACAAGAGTGTAATTTTTCTGCAAATACTCTTCCAGAGCAGGGATGACAAAACGAGCCATGAGCACTTGTTCCGGACGATATGCGCGCATCGCTGTCAGGACATCCTCCTCGGTCAGGCTGCCGGTTGCTAATCGCTTAAGGGAGAACGTCGCCAGGATGGGAGGAACGGGCCGCTGAATACGAAAGGCATACATTGGGACATCGGTCACGATCCAGTTTGTCTCATCGACATACTCCCTCATCGTGCGAAGCACTCTCAATTTTCCTGGAGTAGCCTTCAGATTAAACCCACTAATGCGTGGTCTATTCATTAACTCTTTGTCGAGGATAGGTACATAGTGGGTGGACACCAAGACAAACCCAATAATGGCGACGAACCCAAACAACGTTTGCAGGCGGAGAAAGTCAGAGGGTTGGCTTAGCTGGATAAGAGAGTGAATCCCATCTCCAACGGCAGCTGCAGCCATCATTACCATAGGAATCGTTACCAGTAACTGATGATGGTAATAAACTGGTGAATAAAAGCTGAACAACGTATAAGCCAGAATTGCCCAACCCCCTAGATATAGGGTCAACCAAATTCGCCTGTAAAGGGAAACCAGCGCGCCAAAAATGCCAAGAATTAACAGAGGAATGGCAGCCGGGAGATGCGCATTAATCGTGTCAGCGCCGCCTTGCAGTTCCTCTGTGGCAGGAGCCATAAGATGTGGAAAAATGATCCCCCATATGTTTTGAGGACCCACCAGCACCAGCCCCAAAAGAATCGTTAAGGCTGCGAAACTAATGCTCCAAATGAGCGCCGGTCGGAATATCTTCCATGAGAATCCCTCTTCTTTTCTCTTTCGATATTCCGAAATAGTAATACCAATCAAAAAGATAAGTACAAAAAAACCGGTGAAAAGTTTTATCAGCACAGATGCTGCCAGGGCAAAGCCCGACAGAACCAGCCATTGGCTTTTCTTATTTTGATGCCATACAATTACAAAAAGCATGGATACTACAGCCAGAGCAATAGATGGCACACCGATCATCACCGATACACTTAGATCCAAATACCGAGGTGTCATAATCACCAGAGGCAAGAACAGGATTGCCGCCAGCTTTCCCCAAGTGAGTTGTAAAATTTGAGTGCAGGACCAGACCAACAAAGTAGAGAACAATAAAACCAAAACGCGCGCAGAATTTACATTGAATCCCACCAGTCGCAATACAAGGGCGAGGATATGGGTAAATAATGGCGGCTGGTCGCTGGAGACTTCACGATACAACGGATGGCCGAGATCCACCAGCATGGATCGCATCAAATTTAAACCTTCATCTGTGTCGAATTGAATTCTTTCTCGAAAGGGATAATAAAAAAATGTAATAGCCAAGAAGATCAGAGCAATCAAGATCGGTAAGAGAAGGTTGCCCCATGTACTCCACGGAATTTTCTTTTGGGATTGAGTTTTCATGCTGAAAGCGGTCATGGATTTGGGAAAGGAGGGTTGAGCATACGGCATTTCATTATATCAGCTTGAAACCATCGTACAATATATAATTCGAAAGGGAGTACATAAACCTAATCAGTAATTTGTGTAGTGCTACAACCAAAGGCAATTGGCGAAACGCACGTATCCGAAACACACTTTCACTCAATTGATTTCTTGCCTCCTCTTGTTTAGATATTCTCACTTTTGTAACCTATTGAAACCTTCATAGGCTTGGCATGCCCTGAATATGGAGTATCATGTAGTTATGTTCACAGGTTGATGAATGCTTAAGAGGTTTCAGAGTCGGTTTCTTGTTGATCTGGGGGAGATGGAGGGTGACTACCGCGTTTTCCATCTCAAAGATGACATTTCGCAAAGCACTCTTTATATATCCATTGCCATGCTCGGTGTATTAAGCATGGCTCTCAGGGATATATTGCTTTATCAGAAAAACCCCGATTTGTTTATGACGCTCATGGTTTATCAGGGCGGATATATCTTTGTATCCCTTTTGATCATCGCTGCGATTCGGAGGACGAGTAAAGTTAGAATATACGACCGCCTTATGCTGGCCTGGCTGTCTTTAACTATATTGTGTCTGCTGTTATTCAATTTCACTCGTCCGACAAATATACCCAACACCATCTATGATGTGATCATACTCTTCGCGATCTATATTCTTTCACCGCTTAAGATCCCCTATACCATGGGACTGGCTTTTGGTTTTTCTGCGGGCTCATTAGGCCTAGATTATTTTTATAAAACAGGAGTTGCTCCGTCTACATTTAATACGTTGTTTACCGCACAAATACTTGTGCATATTTTGGGGTTGGTATCAGGCATCCAAATCCAGTCCTATCGTCGTAAATCGTTCAGGGCCTATATGCAGGAAAAAGATGCCAAGGAAATGGTAGCCTACCTGGCAAACATCGACTCATTAACAAAAAGTTTGACACGACGCCAATTTTTCAACATCGCTGAAAGTGAATATTTGCGATTTTCTCGTTATCATCGGAATTTGTCCGTGCTGGTTCTGGATGCGGATCACTTTAAAAATATTAATGATACGTATGGACATTACGTGGGGGATCTTGTACTTAGAAATCTGTCCCTGGTCGTGCTGGAACAAAAGCGCGCCCAGGATACGTTTGGTCGCTTGGGTGGTGAGGAATTTGGTTTGCTTTTGCCAGAGACAAACTTGGAAAAGGCAAGAGTTGTGGCCGAACGTGTTCAAAAAACATGGGCACAGACACCCTGTCATGTGGATGGTAATTTGATCTATTCAACAGTGAGCATTGGAGTGGCGGAAGCGAATCAGGACGATAAAACGTTTGAAGATATTCTGCGGCGGGCAGATCGAATGATGTATAAAGCCAAGGAATCCGGTCGCAACAGGGTTGCAGCAAATGAATAACTCCCTCTTCAAAAGAGGGAGTTATTTTTCTTGGACGTTTATTATCGGCCGGCGCTTTGCAGGATCAAGTAGATAATGAATGCCACAATGAGCAAGACGGCGATTTGTGCACCCGGGCTGCGAAACAAGGAGGTAAGACCGCGACGGGGCCGATCTTCATAGTGTCGGCGGCGCCGGCGTTCTCTATATCTTCTATACATACTCGCCTCTTTCGAAAAGCTAGTTAAATGATTTAAGGGCACTTTCGAGATCTTGAAACACTTTGAAAAAGAGTTTCAAGCCGGCGGTTTGCAGGGCCTGATCTACAGCAGGTTGTGGGTTGAGGAGTTTCACATGTTTGCGTGCACTGCTGTTGTGGGTCTGGTCAGGATGCGTGATTTCTGCCGAAGCGCCACTGTAGATCAAAGCGATTTTGTGAATGGCAGCAATGCCTGTGCTGCTAATACTGGGAACTTCGCTTAAATCCAGGATCAGATTGCGGGCCGGGTTTTGATAAATCTCATGTGCCTTATCCACAATTTGAACAAAATTCGAGGCATCGATATCGCCTTGAAGGCGCATGATAGCGACTGGTTCACTCGCCTGCTGAAGGGTAACAGTGATTTCCATAGTTTGTTTCACCTATCTATTCTAGCGGAAATTGAATTCTTCATAATGAATGTTGTTTTTAGGGAGACCCAGGTCCATGAATTTTTTCTCGAACGCCTGCATCATGGGCAATGGCCCGCACAGGTAAACATCATAGCCACCGATATTTCCGCCTGCATTTTTCACAATATCCTCGACGGTTAAAGAACCTTCCTTGGCTGAGTAACGGATATGAACTTTTAGGCCTGGATTCTTTGCTGCCGCGGCCTCGAGTTCATCGACAAAGATCGCCTCTTCGGGATGGCGAACGGTGTAATACAGATCTACATTGTGTTGTAGCATGCCATCCATGTCGCGTACAAATGACAGGAAGGGCGTCAGACCGATGCCGCCTGCAATCCAGATCTGCTGTGGTCCGCCGGTCTTATAGTTGAACATACCATAAGCACCTTCAATGATCGCATGGGTGTCATCTTTCAGTCTGGCAAATAATTCACGGGTGAAATTGCCACTGGCTTTAATAGTTAGACGCAGTACATCCTCTGCCGGCGCGCTGGAAATTGTAAAGGGGTGTGATTCGTTCAAATCCTTTTCACCGGGAAACCGAACAAACAGGAATTGTCCCGCGCGATGTTTCTTGATGGGTTCCTTCTGGGCACGCAGAATTACTTCGGTGCTTGAATTGTTCGGGTGACTAACGGTTTCCACCTTATACGGAAGAAATTTTTTGAAGATGCCTCCAAAAATCTCCGTGTAAAGATACGAGGCTGTACCAATAATGAAGAAAATCTGCACCCACGTGATAGCGATCAGCGCGTGGAGCGGGTTACCAATTGTCAACGCATGGATAAACGCCAGGATGAAGAAGATGCCAATCCAGCGCTTGAGTTTTTTCCAGTCATCGTAGTCACCACCGGTAAGCCGGTTCAGAAAGGGGATGCGTGGCGCAAGAGTAACCAGCACGATACTGATGATCCCGGTGAATGCAATCACTGCCAGGTAATTACCGAGTCGCCAGCCTGTGGTTGTAATGGGTACGGTCAATACATGAACAAAGATCAGCAGGAAGGCTGCGGTCCCGGTGCGACGATGCGTCATGTACATTTTGTCGAGCCCACCAAAGTATTTCTCCGCCCATTTCGGCCTTGTGGAAAGGAAAAGCGAGCAGGCCATCAAAATAATATTATTCGAACCGATCACCTCGCCGGCATATTGACGCAGGAAATTTGGACGACCGTCATTGACAGGTGGAAAAACGAGCCAGACGATGATATTGAGTATGACAAGGGCAATAATTACTAGATTACCAATATTTTGTTTCATGCCAACTCCTCATTGGTTGCCACTTCTCGTTAATTTCTAAATTCTTAATGGTAATAGAAGTCTGAAACTCAAACTTCAGATCCAGGCAGGCATGCGACGATTAATAAATCAAAGAGCGACATGGCTCAATCCCATATCGCTTTGACCATCAAAAAGACTTTATGGCTTCATCAAGATCTGTATAAATCTCAAACACATTACTGAATCCCACCATATCCAGGACACCCATCACTTCACTGCGCGGATTGAGTAGTTTGACATGCTTCTGCATACCCGCCTCACTTGAGCGCCCCATCGAGCGATAGGCAGACCAGCCACCCTCCATATCTGGTAATTCCTCTCCCCGCGTCAGCAAAGCCATGCTGTGCAGGGCAACTAGGCCAGCACTGCTGATATAACTCAGATCACTCAGATCTAACAAAAAATCGTGCGCCCCTGCCTTGTAAAGTTCCTGAGCTTTGCCGATCAAATCCTGATAATTCTGGCCGTCCAATTGCCCGTCAAGTTTTATGACCGTCACCGGAACGTTCCCCTGCGCTTGTGAAACAGCAATATTCATGGCTCTCCTCCAATGAATCGAATTGCCCAATTATACTTCTCATTAAATAAATATCAACTTGTTGGGAATAGAACCATCAACCCGCTGGTAATTCGGTCTGTAATTCCTGCATTGCCAATACCAGTGCCTGTTGCATCGAAAGCGCCCCACCTTCAGTGAAAGCTTTTTCCCAGGTTTCCTCCGATGCGAGCACACGCACTTGAGCAAGGGTCTGTTCATAAACATCGCGCCACCACCCCAGCCAGAAAAACATATGCAGGTTTTGGTTAAGGGAAGGAATGGCGCCCAGCAGGCGTATGGCATTGATAAGACTAGCCGTCTTCTCCTTTCCATTTACGGCGGACTGCTGAAAGCGCCTCGCAGCCACCATGGCCGTGCCCAGAAAGGATGCAATCAGAGCACCGGGATTCCCGATATTTCGTGCTACAACAATGCATTCTTCAAATGAGGCCCGCGCCACCTCAAGATGACCAAGCTGGAGCGCGGCATGACCTAACGAATTCAAGCCCCACGCCAGACTCCATTTATCATCAATTTCTCTAAGGAGGCCAATTGCCTCAGAAGCAATCGCCTGCGCTTCTTCAGGACTCCCCGTGATCAGAGCGGTGTTCCCGCCGGACATAAGGGGAGCTAAAAAGATCCATGGGTCACCCTGTTCCCGTGCAATATCAATCGCCTGCTCATGCAACTGGCGGGCACGCTCAAAATCCTTATCCAATAGCGCCACATCCCCCATCCAGGATAACGCCAATGATTGACCCCATGTCTCATTAAGACTGCGAAGAAGTTCTATACTTTCCTCGAACATTTCGATCGCGGCCTGCACTTCGTGAGCGGAGTTGGCGGCGAGTCCGCGCACGATCAGGATATTGGCAAGCAGATATTTGTCATCTGTCATCCGAGCCAAATGCAAGCTCTCATCCAGATTGGTGATCGCACGCGGCAGATCACCCTGTGACCAGGCGAAGCCTCCCAGTCCCCACAGCAAACCGGCATGGATCTCGAGCGGCGTCGAATCATCTACATGCTCCATAAGACGAACCGCCCATTGATAGCTTTCACTGATCGACATGCTGGATTGCCAGAACCAGGCAAGTGTGATTGCAATTTTCTGTCCAATCTCAATGCTTTTACCGGTTGAGCAGTTCCATTCCAGGATCGCACGGATGTTGTTGAACTCCTGCCTCATTTTGCGGGTGAATTTAACCCGCTCGCGTGAGCGAATCAACGGCTCCACCTTCCTCACAAAATCAAGAAAATACAGGGCATGCCTGANGGCGGATTTGATCGAGTTCATTACTCTTNTGCAGGCGCTCATTGGCATACTCCCAAATCGTTTCGAGCATTCCAAAGCGCGTCTGGCCATCCGCATCCTGCGTCTGTGACAACAAACTGTTATCGACCAGCGTTTCCATCTCATCCATAACATCAAAGCCAAGTTCGTTGTCTACGTTACAGACGGCTTCCGCGGCATCCATTGTCCAGCCGCCAACGAATACAGAAAGCCTCCTGAATAATTTCTTGGTGGAGTCGTTCAGCAGTTCGTAACTCCAATCGATCGCGCCTCGCAGGGTTTGCTGCCGCTCAGGCAGTTCGCGAACACCGCCGCGCAAGATATCGAAGCGGCGCTCCAGTTTGGAAAGTAATTCGTGCGGCGTCATCATTTTGATGCGTGCCGCCGCAAGTTCAATCGCGAGGGGTAATCCATCGAGGCGATGACAGATTTCGGCGATGGCCGGCGCATTTTCATTTGTGACCGCGAAGTCCGGTCGGATGCTCCTGGCACGCTGAATAAATAATTCCACAGCTGCATATTGCGATGTGTTTTGCAGGTTGATGTATGCATCCGGCAGGGGAACAGACAACGGCGGGACAAACAATTCCTTCTCGCCGCGCACACGCAGCGGAGCACGGCTGGTCACAACCAGCCGCAATTTAGGACAGGTCTCCATCAATTCCACAATTTTTGGAGCGGCTTCCAGCACCTGTTCAAAATTATCCAACAGGAGCAGCATTTGTTTCTCGCGCAAATAATCTTTAAGCTTGCCAAGCAGTGAACTTGCGTCGTTTGTTTCACGAATGCCGAGGGTATCCGCGATCGTGGATACGACGAGATCAGGATCCCTGACCGGCGTCAGTCTCACGAGATAAACTCCATCCTCGAAGGAATGGAGGCTGTCCAACCCGATCTGTAATCCCAGACGCGATTTTCCCGTACCCCCAGGGCCGATCAGTGTGATGATGCCAACATCCTGGCGGAGAAGCATTTCCTTCGCAAAGGATAACTCCCGCTCGCGCCCAATCAATGGATTGCGTGGGATCGGTACGTTGGTGAGAGGCTCGTGTTTTTCGTCTGCTGCCGGTCCGCTACGTGCAGTTTCGAAATGTTCGGTTAACAGGAGCGCAAGGTCATTTTCCACGAGTTCCCTGAGCTCACTGGCATTTGCAAAATACTTATAAGAGGTTGCATCCTCGCCCTTGATGCGATTTAGCATATTTTTTAAGGCCGGCTCTCGTTCGGCTTTGGGATCCTTGATATAGATCAACCTTGGAATATTGGAAGAGAGCAGAAATTCATCTTCCAGCCCGGAAATTTTTTCACCTTCCGGAACCCAGCCATAGCTTTGCCAGTAAATGCCGATGAAGACATGACTTTGGGCGAGATAAGAGCGATAGAGTTCATGGGAGGGATGCGAACGCGCACCGGACTCGAACATGACCGGTACAAGTCGCAGGTTGATAATTGCCTGACGCGCGGCTTCCCGCTCCTCTGCTACTTCTTTCAGGGTTGAACTAATAAAAACACGCAGACGGTAATCTGGCGTGCGGATGACCGACTTATCCTTCTGAGCGCTTTTGTTTTCCAAAGTGACCCTCACCACGGAACAATAAAATCAAGACCAAGTTTATTATACGCTACGTGCGCGTTTCATCAATTATGGCGCCTTTTTCGAGCCAACTTTTCTTTCGAGGCGCGCCAGACGATGATTAATTTCTTCCCGCCAGTATTTCCGCATATACACAGCCATGTCAGCGTCCTCTAGATGCTCAAGCGCCGAACGAGTCCATTGAAGAGCGGTTTTCGCATCTCGGCATTTGTGCTCGTAATACTTTGCCATTTCAATATGAGCATAAATATGACCATTGGCTGCGGCTGTTTCCCACAAGCGGATCGCTTCATTAAAATCACCGCGTTTCTTTTGGAGGATGGACAGGCGCTTCACTGCCAGGCCGAAATCTGATTCCGTTAAATTGAGTTCGAGTCCATGCTCGAACAGGCGCGCGGCTTCCTCCCAATGACCAAGATCCTCGAACAACTTTCCCAATGCCACGAAATCGAGTCCATATTCCACGTGACCGTTGTACGGACGCTCCATCGCCTCGTTGACATGTGTTAGCAATGCAGCCATGGCAACGACATCCATTGCGTTGTGGTAGAACACGCCCACTAATGGACGCGCGTCGCCTGTGCGAAGATAATCGAAATACAACCATGGGATCTCGTAGCCTGGCACCTCTTCAGCGGCACGTGTCAGGCCAAGAACGTGTTGTTCCAGGTATTTCAAGGCGCGTGATTCAAGCCGGTCACGCCACAGCCTGCGTGCCAGGGGGAGCAGATCCAGATGGGCGTACTCTCCAAAGGGAACTGGGATATGGTGCAAGCGGTAACGAGTCGCAAGCAAGGGCGCGTCGAAAGCCTTGCCATTGAACGTCACCAGTGCCTGTGCAGGAGCTAGAAATTGCGTAATCGCTTCAAGCATGGCTGGTTCTTCGGCTGGGTCGCGCAGGAAGAATTGTCTCAGCACAAATTGATCGTCCACAAAACGCGCGATGCCAACCATAAAGGCATAGGTTCCGGTGCCGCCCGCCAGACCGGATGTCTCTGTATCCAGAAAGGCAAATCTTGAAAGCGGCATCTCAGCCAGGCGCGGATCATTTGCCCATTGAGAGATCAGCGAAAAGGGTAGAGCGGGCAAAAGAGGAGAATCGCCATGACGATAGTCAGGCATGTAAACCTGGTCCACCACGAATACTTCCCCACGCAGAGTGGGGTAAAACGCGCCCGCCACAACCGAATCAATCCCGTAGGTGGATTTCGGCTTTGGCGGCGCAAGAGTGGTTGCTCCTGTTTTGACGCCAAGCGCTTTCAGTTTTTCTGAGAGTTTTTGAGAAGAATCCAATGTGAAATCCTGTCAGGAGTGATTATAACTAAAGCGCGTACGCCCACAGATTAGAAGTTTATGAAATATGACAGCCCACCGCAATTGCGATGGGCTGTCATTCCTCAAATTTCTACCTTATTGTAGGATGCCTGCTGGTCAAAGCGATCTAATCAATATTGCGGTTTCGGTACGGCAATGACAAATAAACGTCCCCAGCTTGAACTTCCATCTTTGGCGATACAGGTCTGGAACGTTACATGCCGATCACCAAAATAGACCCGTTTGAACATCTGCTCGGCAGTCAACGTTTCATCTTTTTTATTTAAATTGCGGAACGAACTGTATGGACTGGTAGGTTGCAAAGCCTGGTATTGAAGCACTTCCGTGATCACAAAATTTTCAACTTTCCCATTCCCATATACCAAACGGACTTCCTGTCCAACTGCAAGTTGTGAAAAGGATTTGCCGGATAAGTGATTATGAGCGAGCAAGCCAGTGTTACCGAATTGGGATGCCATGCCGAATTGAGTGAGCTTGCCATCCTCGGTAGAAACATAACCCGCATTGCCGGCCGGCTGTTGGACGATGGGTAATGCCAATACATCGGGAACATAGACGCCACGTAATACGCTTGCGTCACCGTTTTGGATGGTTTTTGAAAAGTCTGAGAAATTGGGGAGAGGCGATTTGACATTCTCCAATGCAAAGGCAGCGTTGGGATTAAAAAAGGCGGAAATGAAAACGGCAAGAAGAAGACTTGCATTCAAAGCGGTTCGGAGGGTTTGATTTTTGAGCGTCATGGCTTTCTCCACGTCGATAAAGGTGCTCAAACTGACCCAGCGAACTTTTGAATCGCTTTCGGCAACCTGGCTATCCTGATCCCGCGAAACGGGATTTTAGATCCATGGCTTTGCGTCCCCGTTTTTCAACGGGTTTGCCTTTATCGGACGAACAGATGATAAGGTTCCAAAAAAAGAGCCTGGCAAATGACCAGGCTCGCGAAGAACATTGAAATGATTTCATCTTCGGCAACCTGGCTATCCTGATCCCGCGAGACGGGATTTTAGATCCATGGCTTTGCGTCCCCGTTTTTCAACGGGTTTGCTATTTTCGGATATTGATTGACTAGATTATAGCAACAGGTTCAATGTTTTTGCCTTTCATTTCAGTAATATGCACTTACAGCAATGCAATGCAGATTTTCAGGATTATCGCACTTTGGGGGTTGCCACAACGAATAAACGCCCCCAACTCGCATCGCCATTTTCTTTGATACAAGTCTGGAATGTGAGGTGGCGGCTGCCGGTATAGACGCGATCAAACATCTGATTGGCTGAGAGGGTTTCAGAATTATCCAGATCGAGAAATGAACTCTGCTGACTTTGGGGTTGTAACGCCTGAAAACGCAGGACCTTTGTGATCACGAAATCCTCAACTCCTCCGTCCTCATACACCAGCTCCACTTCCTGACCCACAGAAAGTTTTGAAAAGGATTCGCCGGAAAGGTTGTTGTGAGCGAGCAATCCTATATTCCCATATTGAGAAGCTATTGAGAACTGTGTTGCTTCTCCATCGTGACTGGAAACGTAATAGGGATCATCAACAGGTTGCTGAACAATAGGCAATGCCAGCACGTCCGGAACATACACGCTGCGCAGTACAGCAGGGTTTCCGTTTTGGATCGGATTGAAAAACTCCGGGAGATCAGGTGCAGCACTTTTAAAATAACCAACCGCGGGTGCAAAGCTTGGTGTTATGAAAAAGGCAGCAAGAGCAAAGGCAAGAAGATTTAGTTTTGTTGTAATTCGGGTCATTGTCTGTTGAGCTTCGTTGAAATTGAATTGTATTAAGATGTTCAAACCAATCCGAAAACTGAATGATGTAAATGCAGCGTGCTCTTGCTGGTTTGCGTTTACGTGTTCAGCGAGTCGCTTTGATTGGATGTAACGTGCGGGATTTTATCAAAACATAAACAATTTGCATTGATAATTCCCATACGATTGACCTACAAAATCGCAACGGTCAAACCATCAATTTTGTAAGAAAGAAAGTCTTTAAATATCATTCCAGCCTAAAAAATACCATTTATGCTTTTTCGTTTTATATGTGTGCTACACTTGCCCATCTTTTAAAGTTATGAATACCTCAAAGGGCCGTCTCTCATTTTGGATGAAAGTTCTGTATGGCTCAGGAGACTGGGGTATCTCCAGCATTGGTATGATGCGCTCTATTTTTTATGCCATCTACCTGACGGATGTTGTAGGGCTTGCACCGCGTCTCGCCTCATTTGGCGCGCTGGTCGGCATCGTCTGGGATGCGGTCAACGACCCGATCATTGGAATCATCAGCGATCATCTGCATACGCGCTGGGGACGCCGTCGTCCATTTTTACTTTGGTTTGCCATTCCCTTTGGATTAAGTTTCATCATTCTTTGGTCTGCGCCAAACTGGGAAAATCAAATCGCGCTGCTTATCTATGTGACCCTCTCCTTTATGCTCGCGGATACGTTGCAGACTTTGATTAGTGTACCTTTCCTCGCTTTGACCCCGGAACTGACTCCCGATTATGATGAACGCACCACGCTGACAAGTTTCCGCTCTTTCTTCCAATTGACAGGTGCGTTGACGGTTGTCGTGGCCGCACCTGCCATTGTAGATATCGTTCTCGCCTCAGGCGGCTCGCAGCAACAAGGATTCATGCTCGTCGGTGCGATCTTCGGTGGGATCGGTGTAATTCCCCTGCTGCTCATCGGACTATTTGTCCGTGAGACATCCACAGCGGAGCAAATAGAATCTATTCCCTTCCGTGAAACGCTGAAAGCCGCCTGGCAGAATATCCCATTCCGTTATGCCGTGGGAATCCACATGCTCAACTGGTCTGCCGTGGATATGATCACGGTGGCTTTTCCCTATTTTCTGCTGTATTGGGTGGCGCGGGGAAACCCGCTCGCTTCCATTCACATCCTTGGTTTTGACTTAGCCTATGAATCAGCTTTTTTTGGCATCCTTATGTCTGTTTGTATCGTATGCATACCCTTCTGGCTTTGGATGGCGAAATGGCGCAACAAACGTGAAGCTTATATGCTGGGAATGATCTTTTGGGTGGCGGTTCAATTGATCATATTTACGATTCAACCGGGCAATACAACGTACCTTCTCACCATCGCCGCGCTGGCAGGGATTGGCGTCTCGGCCGCGTATACCTTACCCGACTCTATGTTCGCAGATGTGATCGAATGGGACGAACTCCGCACGCGTCGCAGACAGGAGGGTATCTTTTACGGGATCCGCACCCTCATCCGAAAATTGACCGGAGCCTTGGTCATCTTTATTACGTTGCAATTATTGGGCTGGGCTGGCTATGTATCTCCCTCTAAGGGAACACTGCAATTCACACAAACGGATTCTGCGTTGTACATGATCCGCCTGCTTGTTTCACCATTTGGGGCCATGATCCTATGTGGAACGATCTTCTTTGCCTGGCTGTTTCCTTTGTCCCGCGAAAAACATGCCAGAATACAAAAGCTGCTCGAACAAAGAAGAACACGACTGGCAGAATAAAACCTACTGATTCATCGACCACCAAATGATCGGTATTACACTACACAAAACACAATCAAATATAACCAGGACCAACCACATCAGCCACTGCGCCGGAGCTTTTCTTTCCAAAACCGCATCAGATGGATTCTGCGGATTGTAAAACACCATTACTTGCGCACCTGCAGGATAACGGGCAACGATTTTCCCCGCGCCTGTCCCGCCAACTTCAGGTCCCGGTGCGAGTTTATAACTTTGATACGCCTGCCCACCAATCTGATAAGAATATTGAATGACGGGATAATCTGTATATCCATCTTCACTCGAAGACCTTTGCTCGATCCTCGACGTCATCACTGTTCCCATTGTGAATGGCCATTGGCTCACCGTCGCCATCTTTCTGCGCATAAAAAAGATAACAGTAAGAAATATGGCATTCAAGATGAACAGAACAAAACCAATAATTCCAACTGTGAGCAAAAGTTCGGTTCTCATGTCTATCTCCTTTAGTGAATAAATTGGTGATTGAGACGCAAGAAGTTGAAATCACCAGTAAAAGAGAACTCTCCATTAAGTTTTCTTAAAACGTGCAGGTCTCGATATGGGCGAGACACTTCGCGCACTCGTCCTACTCGACCAACGATATTTAATAATTATTTCACTGTTACTTGAATAATCGCTGTATCCACCTTTTGATCTGTCCTTACCACTTGTAATTGCACAGCATATAATCCACTCAAGTTGGCTGTATTCCACGCAGCTAACAGATCATTCGATACAGGGTCATTCCCCTCTGCAACCTGGATCCATTTCTGCGGGTTCAAGCCTTGTCCTACCAATACTCGATACGAAACAAATTCAGTGCCTGCCGCGGTGCCTTTGATTTGCACATTACCACTGACTTCAGAAAATAAATCAGGTGACGTAATATTGACATTCTCGTCAAAGCGCGGGGACTGGATCACATCATAATTCGTGGGTGGAATTTCCAGCCCGGCACCTTCCGCCCATGAACGGGCATCAGAGGGCACAACCAGGTAAACACGCTCTTCGATCAATTGCGGCAGGGTGAAAACGGTCGCGAGTAGACCGGTCTCCCGGTTGATCGAAAACTTGCGATACATATTATCGGCCTGAACTGGTTCATTGCCGTTCAAAAAAACTTCGCTCACCAGGTTTGGACAATTCGTTGTCGGCAGCATTCCGGAGGGATCGCAGACATTGATCACGGAAACATCCGCAGGGACAGTCCAGCCCTCCGGCGGCAAATTTTGCGAAGCGATCTGCATCAACGCATTCCACAATACCGCCGGGACGCGCGGCGATAGATCACTTTTCTCGCGTGCACCGGTCCATACGGCCACGACGCGCGTGGGTGAATAACCAATCGCCCAGGTATCGAGCGCGTCTTCTGTTTGCCCTAACTTCACGCCGGCGGGTCGATCCATCTCGGTTACATTCGGTTGTCCAAGCGAAGGCCAGCGTGCAGTTTCGTCGCTCAGTGCATGATTCATCAAATATGCCAAACCAGGGGTCACAACTGGTTTGGCTTGAGGCGTCGTCCAATCCAGCCAGATACTTCCGTCATTGCCTTGCACTCTCAACACAGAAACAGGCTCGAACTTTTTATCGAACTCCTGACCATAATACACGCCCTGCTGTGCAAAGACTCCATAGGCACCCGCTGCATTCAACAGGGATAATTGCGCGCTCGCGTCACGCGACACGCCAAACGACTCCGCGATCCTGCTCACATTGTGAGCACCCATTTGCGAAAGTAACTGCGCGGTGGGGGCCTGATAATCATTCGCCAGCGCGACTCTCAAACGGATGGGGCCATGATAGGCACCATCGAAGTTTTGGACATTTGTCTTGCCAGGGATATCCCAGATCAGCGAGGCGGGACTTAAGCCTCGGGTGAATCCCGTTAGATAAACAAACGCGTCCAGTGCAGAGCCCGGATTGTGCGCCGCGATCAGAGGCGTTTCCTGCGCCTGAAACGTCTCACCGACCGCCGCAAGGATCTGTCCCGTTTTGGGGTCAGTGATGAGCGCGCTGGCGGAGGAATCAGCCACTTTGAGGTCCGGCGGCAGCGCAGGCAGGAATCGTAATGCGTCACATTGAATAACAGGCTCAGGCAGGCCTGCCAATCGCGCTGCGTAAAAGGCGGAAACACAGGAGGATTGCTTTTGAACATCGTAATCCAGCGTGGAAATGATCGTCAGTCCGCCGCGCTCGATCCGCGCGCGGGGGAACCGGGAGTCCAACTGGGTGAGGAGTAGGTTAATAAACGCGGCGGCAACTTGCGGCTGAGCAGGAGGTGGAGTTTGAAAGCGTGGAGATTCTCCCAGCGCGTTCGCGGTCGCTTCATCCGAAAGAAGTTTTTGAGTCCGCATCAAGCTAAGAGTCTCGCGCCCGCGTTCGAGTGCGGTCTGCGGCGCGTCGTATGGATTTAGACTCGGCGAGTCGCTCACTGCCGCCAGGATCGCGGACTCAGCGGTTGTCAATTGTGTGGCAGACTTACCGAAGTAAAGTTGCGCGGCAGCCTCCGCGCCGAAGGCATAGCGACCAAAGTTCGCCGAGTTGAGATACCACTCCAGGATTTGTGTACGCCCATATTGAGCCGTGATCTGTGCCGCAAGGATACGTTCCCGCATTGCACGCCGGAGAGTGGGTGGATCATTGAAGAGTAACAGATCGAAGACCAGGCGTTGCGCAATTGTGGGATGCGAATCGGGGTTGGTGAGTTCCGCGAGAGAATAGCCCGCATGATTCCAAAAGTTGGGATCGGTTTTTGCGACGACTGCGTCAGCCAGGGACTTGGGAAGATACTGTGGATTGGTCTCACTAAGAGGGATGTAACGACGGGGCGAGTCGTTCGGCGCGAATGTAAAAATGATATTCCTGCCTGTGCGGTCGTAGATATGCGTGGGCTGGAGGAGAAGTCCATTAGGCGGGTTGAGGAGGGTTGGAAGAATTTGCGTCGAAGGGAGATTGCGGGTCAGGCTCACATATAAGAATGCAGTTACGATGATGAGTGCGGCGATCAGCAACGAAAGGATCATCCCCGCGCTGAGAAAGGCATTTCGCTTTCGGGCTTCACTGGTGCGTTGACGGGAAAGCCGTCGTTCGCGTCGGGCGCGCAGGATGGGGATGGTGGAGCGCATGCGTCAATTTAACCACAAAGGGTACGAAGTTACACTAAGGAAAAGGAAGGAAAAAGAAAAGAAGAAATAAAAATTGTGGTTGAGATGTTTAAGCCTCCGCTACTATTCGGTTTTGCTCTTGATTTAGTTTGTTTTTCGGCTTCTGAATTCCGTCTCCATCAGGATTCGCAAAATGCGAGATAGGGCTCTGAGAGGAAAATAAATAACAATAATACCCATTCCTGTGTTTATGGTTACCAGCAAAATAGTAAAAATATAAATCAATATTGAGTTAGGATTTCGGATAAAGTAAGACTGTACAATTCCCATTAATCTTGGAAAGTTGATAATATTATATGCAAAAGTAAACACGATCATTACTTTTGCCATCCAATCAATTCTTTTAGTGGTTAGCAGAACTTCAAAGGGATCATAAAAAGCGGGTGGATTTTCATCCTCGATAATTCTTAATTCTTCTTCACTAAATTCATAGTCTTCCTCAGTTTCTTCGTCATTATGATCATAAATAGGTTCGTTCTGATTTGGGATTTCTACGCCACGCTTCTTCAGGATTTCATTAATTACGTCAAACGCAATATCAGACCAATCAAAACGATCATTGTTTCGCCAGATTTCGAGTAATTCATCCGTCTCTTTTAGATTCATCTCATCATAAATCTGGTGATGAAGATCATTGCTCATTTTTTGCCTCCCTATAATTAATATCTGTTTCAACGACCATATTAAGCCCTAAGGATATTCCTTTGAGCACTAGAAAATATACGATTCCTCTAAGAAAAATGCCAACTATTTCGATAAAAACGCTAAATGCATAAGATGGAGCTTGTCTCAAGAGATCTATAAAGTCTCGATAAGTTTGAACTTTTATACCACCCGATTTGTAATACAAATAATAATTCTGTTCTTGAAGGTATGTGCCTATTGCCCATAGGGTATATACAATAAGCGCAACCCACGCTAGATATTTTGCCCATACTGCAATACTTATTAATCGATCATGGTTTTGTGAAAAGAAACCTTGACTTTCATTCATAATGTCTTCCTCCTAATTAGCTTCGGTGTTCGGCTATTACTGATAATTCAATCTTTCAGTAAATCAGCCAAGTATTCTATCAACCCACTCGACTCCTTTTTCTTCTCAGGCAAATCACTGGCGACCATTCCATTCTGTCCATTGATCAACACCAGATGCTCGCGCCCGCCGAAAGGGAGTTCGGTCACCCACACGGGGAGCAGGTTGAGGCGGAAGGATTCAACGGTCATTTTGGCGGAGGAGGTGGAAATAAGTTGTCTAGGTATCAATAAGTTTGGTAAATCACGTTTATAGCGTGACAAAGTTTGTGCACGCGCGTCCAGCGAAGCTTCGGCCATTGAGATGTCATAGACTTCTGCGGGCCAGTTGGCAAGATAACGCGGGTCGTACGGTTTGACGCCTCTCAGTTCAAAGGTGGGAATCAACTTCAGGAAAACGGCCGATAACTTCCGTGACGCAGGAATCGGGATGTCATTCATTTGTACAGGATAACTATCGCTCACTCGAATCATCTTTGGCATTTTGCTATTGAATTGAATCTGGCTATCGTCCACCGTTTCGCCGACGTAATCCAGTTCGCCGCCGAGATCGAATGTCCATAGCGGGAGATATACGCCGCGCGGCGCATCCACTTGTTTTTCAAGTTTGATCTGATTCGACTGCACCCACTCGATCAAAAATTTTGTCGCGCGCTCCTGATCGAACGCATGCGGAATGACCCCATCCGGCGCGAGTAATTCCTCTTCTGACTCCCAGTTAACAACATGCGGCGAGCCGCAATACACACACGTGGCAGAAATCTGATCGGGTGGCAGGATGAACTCACAGCCGCAGCCTTCGCAATGAAAGACCTGTTCATTGAGCGGCTTGCCGTGTCCGCGGGCAGTCGCCATGGCAATGAGGAAATCCTTTTCATCGGCCGTGCCTGGTTGTGCCGTAAACTTTTGATTACGTGAACAATACTCACAATGGAGTGATTGACCCTCCGGCGCAAAGCTCATCCGCCCGCCGCACTTGGGGCACATGAACCGTTCGGGGTTGGCATCATGTAGACCCGCAGGAGCAACTGGTAATTTATCAGGGTTGATAAGCTCGTCTGCTTTAAGTTTGCCGTCCAGGATCGCCAGCGACCTACGCGCCCGTGCGTGTCGCAGATCGTTTGCAAGACAATTTTCAAGCGCCTTGCGTTTCTCCAGCTTGTCATCCAGCACTTCGCTCATCCAGAACCATGCTTCCGCCAGCACGTCATGGTCATTGCTGATGTACACGGCTCGGTCAAAATAACGACGCGCGCTTTCGCGGTTGCCTGTTTTTGCCTCGATGATTCCGCTTCGTAAAAGTTCCTTGCCGTAATCGCTGAACATTATTTCCTCACTATTGCATCCGTCATCTTTGCAACACGAGCCATTTCCTTTACGTCATGCACACGAATGATATCTGCCCCGCGTGTGATTCCCACGGCGACTGTCGCGGCGGTACCTTCCACACGTTGGTCGGCGGGCAGGTCAAGTGTAAAGCCGATAAACGATTTTCGGGATGGGCCCACCAGTACGGGATATCCCAACGCGCGAATCTCGTCGAGGCGGTTGATCAGCTCAAGATTATGCTCACGTGTCTTTCCAAAGCCGACACCTGGATCCAGTATGATGCGCGTTTCCTCAATCCCAGCCTTTACCGCCAACTCCACGCTGACGAGCAATTCGCGTTGTACATCTTCCATCAAATCCTCATACGTAGATCCGATATAGGCGTTGCCCAACTGCTGACGGACTTCCACGCTGGCGGGATTGCTGCGGTTGTGCATCAAAATGACAGGGACGCGAAACGCCGCGGCAACAGTAGCCAGGTCCGGGTCCGCTCGGAGCGCCCACACGTCATTGAGAATATGCGCGCCCACTTTGAAAGCTGCTTCCGCAACTTTCGCTTTATACGTATCGATTGAAATTAATGCATCAGGGAATTCTCTGGTAATTGCTTCGATGACAGGGATGACACGCTCCCTCTCTTCATCGGCATTGACCGGCTGTGAGCCAGGCCGCGTGGATTCACCGCCCACATCGAGAATGTCTGCATCGTTAGCGAGAAAATCTTTTGCTTGTTCAACTGCTAATTGAACTGCATCGCCTTTGGCAATAATTCCATCCCCCGAAAATGAATCAGGCGTGACGTTGAGAATCCCCATCACATACGTGCGGAATCCCCAGTTGAAGATATGATTGCCGATTTCCAATGATTCTGACTTCAATATCACCTATTTACGTGTGTACTTGTTTACTTTTCCACCGCCGCGTTTCGACTATGGGGCAGAACAACACTGCCCCTCCGCTCGGCGCGAGGAAGATCACGGTATCTGATCCAGTGGACGTGCGAGCCAGGCTTCGGCTTCGTTAATATCGGTAAATAACTTCATGGCAGAGGCAGTCCCGGGCAGAGCCAGCGCGGCGACTTCGCGGATCGCGCCTGCCACTTTCTCATCCGCAACGACAACAGCCACTCTGATATTCCGCGCGGACGGATCGCTGTTCGCTTCCACCGCCATGCGGATCGCTTTTTCAGGGATCTCCTGGACTGCGCGCAGGTCATATAGATTACGCGTGCGCCGGTCAACACCCAGGAGATGGTCCATCGCAAACTCGCGCCAATCGTTGAGGGTCGCATCGGATAGATCCGTAAATGTCAAGGTCATGCCCCCGTCGTCACGGCGAACGACTGTAAATCCAACTCCAGGCCTCGGAGTCCAGTTGAGCGGTTTGATTTCATTCATGTCAGTTCCTCCAATAAGATTATATCTGATACGTCCTGCCAATAAATAGAAATCTATTAACCAAACTTCTTAATGCCTCCAAGATCACATTGTGCCGTCATTTCGCGGACACTTTTTTTACTGAGGGGATGGATCAGATCAGGGCTAAGTTCCATCAACGGTAAAAGGACGAATCCGCGTTCCTGCAGGCGCGGATGCGGGATGACAAGCGAAGAGGTACTCAATATCAACTCATCATAAAAAAGAATATCCATATCGATCAGGCGCGGACCATTTGGAAAGGAGGCCTGCCGGCCCAGCGCCACTTCGAGACGTTTGAGATGTTTCAATAAGGGTTCAGGATCCAGATAGGTTTTCGCTTTCACGACCTGATTAAGAAACTTTGGCTGGTCTTCATATCCCCAAGGCGGCGTCTCATACACAGATGACTTTGCCTTTACTTCCATTTGTGGAGTTAGTGAATCAATTGCCTGTTTCAAGTTTGCCAAGCGGTCTCCAACATTGGAACCCAGGGCGAGATAAACAGTGTGTTCTTTCATAGGCCTCCCGAGAAATTACAGGCGATTGTCAGATCTGCCATGCTATACTTATTTCGTTTCGATTTTACCCTAATGAAACCTCCCGTAACCATTCTTGATTATTCTCCAAAATACCGATCAGCAATCCGCAGGATCCTTACGAAGATAGGCTGGGCGGAACAGTATATTTCCTCCGCAGAACAGAACATGCCTCATCTGTCTCAGGATAAAGAGAATTATGGTGTTTATATGGCAGTGAGCAACGAAGTCGTTGCTGGTTTTCTTTATGTTCAATATTACACCTGGAACCAGCTTTGCCAAATTCAGGGACTGGCGGTTGATCCAGACGTCCAACGTCGAGGAATTGCCTCCATTCTGGTCACCCATGCTGAAGAGTTTGCGAAATCGAAAAACGCGCGCGGCCTCTATGTTGACACCCCAACCCTGAATACCGGTGGGAGGAAATTCTATGAAGCCGCCGGGTATCAGGTTGGTTATATCATGCCACGCTATTATGAGGATCAGCTCGACGGGGTAACGTATCAAAAATTTTTTGAGGCAGTAAAAGTGGAATGATGAAATCTGCTAAACCCAGCCGAGCGGACCTGCTTGCCGCCCAAGACAAAACTGTTCGGGATGTCATCGCACCAAATCTGCGCGTGCTGTTTTGCGGGATCAATCCGGGTCTGTATTCAGCCGCAACCGGTCATCACTTTGCCCGCCCGGGGAATCGCTTCTGGCCTACGTTGTATCAGGCTGGTTTTACACCGCGTTTGCTCTCTCCCGGCGAAGAACGAGAACTTTTGACATGGGGCTATGGCATTACGAACCTCGTCCCGCGGGCTACTGCCACAGCAGACGAGTTAGCTCCCAAGGAATTGGTGGCGGGTCAGTGGCGTCTCAAAGGTAAGGTAAAACGTTATCAACCACAAGTGGTAGCCGTGCTGGGAATTAGTGCCTACCGGACCGCGTTTGCAAAAAAGGTGGTTAGTCT